>Ga0209997_10000310_pt1 | contig 15784 bp, 12 predicted proteins | sample CR04metaG_FD_182079 | JGI IMG/M metagenome (GOLD analysis project Ga0209997, IMG submission 182079) | Deep subsurface microbial communities from Mariana Trench to uncover new lineages of life (NeLLi) - CR04 metaG (SPAdes) (version 2) | ecosystem: Environmental > Aquatic > Marine > Ocean trench...
ATACGTCTTTTTTTTGAGGATGATTGTTATTGGCAGCTAAGTATTTAGCTACAGCACCTTTAAATAAAATAAAACGCCAAGGGTTACAAATAATACAAAACCAACCACTATACTTAAATGTACTATCTTGATATCTTTAGACTGTTTCCCTAACTGGTTAAGAATCATATTTTTGTTATCTTCTACTTCAGATAGAATATTTCTTGATAGTGATTTCATTTCACGAATCAAAGCACTATCACCTGTTTCAATTCGTGTTGTTAATTCCTGAATTTCGGTACTTACTGATAATAATTTTGAATCAATATTATTCAGTCGTCCGGGGAAATCTATATTATCAATCTTGCTTATTAGACTAACAGCTTTTTCAGAAAGCTTATCAAAGTCTTCTTTAAGTGTTATAATTGTATTTATGATCTTGGAAGCAGCTTCTATAGATATCTTTGCAGTTTCAATATATTCAACTGCCGATTTTAGTTTTGTAAGTTCTCCCTCGAGTTTTAAAATTTCTTCTTTTAGTATATCATCCATATTTAAGTGTAAAGTAGTATAAGGTTTTCTTTTATTAAATTTATTGTGCTAACTAAATTTTCATTTTCTAAGGATCTAACAGGTGCAATTCAAACTCACTTTGCAATTTTAATACCGAAGGTTTCTTTGAAAAACATCAATAATATCATTTAAAATGATAAATTTTACTTAAAAAATGGGGGAACTTAATAAATTACGACTGGTTTTTCTTATAGGCAGTAAATTCTATTATTCTTAAACCTATTTGATGTTGTGTGAAATATCTTAATTTAAATTCTAAATATTCTCCTTCAAATTACTCATCAAATTTTTCAACTCAACATCAAATCGCTCGCCGGTTCTTCGTATCTTTACTTCAACTTTATTATCCTTAAGTTTTTTATCCCCAACAATTACCTGTACTGGCATTCCGAGAAGATCAGCATCTTTAAATTTGTATCCTGCCTGAACATTTGTTCTGTCATCAAATAAAACTTTAAAACCGCTGCCTGTTAGTTCATCATAAATTTTATTTGATGCTACTGCTACAATATCCTTTTTCATGTTCAATCCCATTAGCTGAATATCAAACGGGGCGAGTGTTTTATCCCAGATGATTCCGTACTCATCATGATTCTGCTCAATATAGCAAGCCATCACTCTTTCAACGCCAATTCCGTAACTACCCATAACTATCGGATGCTCTTTGCCATTTTCATCTAAATACAAAGCGCCCATTGCTTCGGAATATTTTGTTCCGAGTTTAAAAATGTGTCCGAGCTCAATAGCACTGAACACTTCCAGATTTTTATCACAAGCAGGACAGCCCTCGCCTGATTGAACAGTGCGAAGATCTGCATATTCTATTTTTGGTACATCACGTTTAAAATCAATCCCGCCGATATGGTAATCATTTTTATTTGCTCCGCTGAACATGTTGTTTGTATCTTTGATCCGGTTATCTACAATAATTCTATGTTTAAATCCCACAGGACCAATTGAGCCGGCATCGGCACCGGTAATCTCTAAAAGCTCTTCCGGTTGACCCGGTCTGACTGTTCCACCTAAATAGCTTCCTAATTTACTTTCATTTACATCATCGTTACCATACATTAAAATTAATACAGGTTTACCATCATGTATGTAAACTCTTGACTTAGCGCATTGGGATTCATCAATCTTTAAAAATTCGCAAAGCTCATCAATACTTTTAACATTTGGAGTGTGAATTTCTTTTATCTTTTCACTTTTCTCAGCACGCTTTTTTGCTTCAACTTTAGATGTAGCAACTTCAACATTTGCAGAGTATCCACACGATTCGCAATGAGCAACGGTATCTTCGCCCGCATCCGATTTAACCATAAACTCTTCGGAACCTGAACCACCCATCGCACCACTGTGTGCACCTACAACAATATATTTTATCTTGCATCTGTCAAAAATATTTCTGTAAGCGCTATCGTGTTTGTTATAAGATTTGGTCTGCTCATCCTGGTTAATATCAAAGGAGTAAGCATCCTTCATTAAAAATTGTCTGGTTCGTATAACCCCGCTTCTCGGTCTGGGTTCATTCCTGAATTTGGTTTGTATCTGGTACCATATCTGCGGCATATCTTTATAAGATTTAAGGACGTTTCTTGCATGGAAAGTCATTATCTCTTCATGTGTGGGGGCTAAAACATATTCACGGTTTTTAATATGAAACAATGTATCGCCAAAAGCTTCCACTCTTCCTGTCTCTTCCCAAATCTCCTTTGGGTTTAAAGCCGGCAGATGGAATTCCTGTCCGCCGATAGCATCCATTTCTTCTCTTATAATTTCGGATATTTTTTTTATTACCCTGTAACCCAATGGAAGGAAAGAATAAATTCCTGCTCCAACCATTCTTATCATACCAGAACGCAGCATGAGAATATGGCTTGCTACAACAGCATCGTTAGGGACTTCTTTTAATGTGGGAACGAAATATTTACTAAGTCGCATATACTTTTCTTCAATTTTTTTTATTTATATCGATTATTGAAATCAGAGCGTTAAAATATTCTTCCTGTATTCACCATAATAAAAACCAATCACCAACTCTGCACACCCTACTTCCTACCACCTAAGATTTCTGCTCCCAGACCCGGGCAATTTCAACAATCACTTTTACAGCCATTTCCATGTCCTGTATTGCCACCCATTCAAGCTGTGAATGAAAGCTATGTTCCCCGGCAAATATGTTTGGCGTAGGTAAGCCCATAAATGATAACCTGCTGCCATCAGTACCACCACGTATTGGATGGGTTATAAGTTCGATGTCTAAATTTTTCATAGATTCGAAGGCGTATTCATAAACCTGCGGATGATTATCGAGCACTTCTTTCATATTGCGGTATTGTTCAATCACCTCAAATTCTAATTTTGCACCCGGAAATTTAGCAACACTTTCTTCTGCAATACTTTTAAGTAAATCTTCAAACTTTTTAAGATTAGAAGTATTAAAATCCCGAATAATAAATTTGATAGTAGTTTTTTCTTCATTCCCTTTCATTGCTACAGGATGAAAATAACCCTCTCTTTTTTCAGTGGTTTCGGGTGAGAGTTTATCCTTGGGCAAATTATCTATAAAATGAGCGGCAACTTTCATTGAATTTACCATTATGCCTTTGGCGTATCCCGGATGAATGTTTTTACCGATAATATTAATATTTACTGCATCTGCACTGAAAGTTTCTATTTCAACTTCGCCGCGGCTTGAACCATCTACGGTGTAAGCATACTTAGCTCCAAGTTTATCAAGATCAATCTTTTCAGTTCCTCTACCGGTTTCTTCATCAGGAGTAAAACAAATTTTAACCGGTCCGTGCTTTACTTCCGGATGAGCCAGGAGATAAGCGACAGCATCCATTATTTCTGCAACACCTGCTTTATTATCTGCACCGAGTAGTGTTGTACCGTCAGTGGTTATTATATCAAACCCTTTCATATTCTTGAGATCGGGGTTTTCACTCTCCTTAATAACCCAGCCACCGTTTTCCAGCTTAATGTCCCCACCCTGATAATTTTTTCTGATGACAGGATTTACATCCTTACCTGTAACTGCAGGAGATGTATCAACGTGAGCAATAAAAGCAATCGGGTCAACTTCTTTATCAGTATTGGAAGGAAGGGTTGCCATCACATAACCCCATTCATCCATGTGAGCATCTTCCAATCCCATTTCCTTAAGCCCGTTTGCAAGATCCTGCGATAGTATTTTTTGCTTTTCTGAACTTGGAAAACTTTCCGACTCTTCATCTGATTGAGTATCGTATTTAACATATTTTAGGAATCTATCCACACAGGTGAACTTATAATTTTCATCAAACATTTTAACCTCAGATTTAATTCAAAATTGTTACTCAACCTATTGATATTGATAATCAGTATCAAGAAAGCGAGTAGTTGTACTTATTAATTCTTTAACTGTTTAATTCTAAAAAATTTTAATTCAATCTTGTAATAACAACTCTTCTGTTTTTTTCTCTGCCTTTTTCAGTTTTATTATCAGCAATAGGATTCTTACTCCCTAATCCTTCTATAACAAACCTTCCATTGGGTATTCCTCGCGAAATAAAATAATTTGCTACAGCATCCGCTCTCATTTTAGATATACGCAAATTTCCGCCTTCCGAACCGATATTATCTGTATACCCTTCTATTTTCCAGCGCGACATCGGATATTTTTTCATTTCTTTGAGCAAATTTTCTAATTCAGGATAAGCCGCTGGTTTAAGGTCCGCACTGTTAAATGCGAATGATGTACCTGAACTTAAAATTAATGCATCAAGAGATTCAGGTTCTTCAAATACCGGCTCCGGTGCTATGTGAGTTATCTCACAGCCCTTTTCATCAACTTGCATTCCAGGCAAAGTAGCAGGGCATTGGTCGAGATAATCAGGAACTCCATCGAGGTCTGAATCCATAGGGCAGCCGTAGTTATTAACCTCGACACTATAAGGTGTATCTGGACATCTATCCATATAATCGGGAACTCCATCTGCGTCAAGATCATACGGGCACCCAAGTTCATCAACAGAGATTCCTGCTGATGTATTTGGACAAATATCTGTGTAATCCGGAACCCCGTCATTATCCGTATCAATCGGGCAGCCGAACTCATCAACTTTCACATTTCTGGGTGTGCCGGAACAGTTATCCTGATAATCAGGAATGCCATCATTATCCATATCAACCGGGCAGCCGAACTCATCAACCCTAATTCCAGTTGGAGAGTTTGGGCAGGCATCATCAGCATCAATAACACCATCTCCGTCACTATCAAACTCAGTTAGGAATGAATAAGAAATTCCCCCCAGGATAGTAAAGAAGAGATCGCTGTTTATACCAATAGCTTTATCATCCAGCCAATCGTTTGGTGAAATTTGTACTCCTGCACTTAAATTTAGAGAGAGGTTAGGAGTAACCGGATATCTGGCGCCAAGTTCCACATTGTAATTTACCTCGTTGCTGCTGTATTTTCCCGCTGCGTTATTCGGGAGTTGCTCTCCGCCTTCACCTTTTGGATCAAAGGATAGATTTGAAACACCAGCGAAAAGATATGGGAAAAATTCATCACGAACTGAAAGAATAAAAACCACACCACCACCAAATGTACTAACACTTGTTCTAAAACTTTGAGGGTCCATACTTGCGTCATCACCTTTAATAAAGCCGGTGCTTCCGAATATTCTTAAACCAAATCCACTTTGTACAGAAGAAGGGAAAAAATATTCAAGAGATGCTCTGCCCAAATAATCAACACCCAGTCCAGCGTAATCAGTGTTTGCAAGCGTAACACCGCCTTCCACTGAAAAAACGATTGTACCGGAGAATGGATTATATCTCTGAGCTTTCCCCTGCGAAAATGAAATCGATGAAAAGAGCAGTACCGAAAATATAATTGATGTAAAAAAATTCATTCGTTTGCCTGATGAATTAATAAGAATGGTACAAATTTAACGGGAATAGATTTTATCGCAAAGTCTTTATAAAATTAATATCGAATCCTAAAATCCCCTTTTTAAAACCTTATCCATATCGGATTTTATCATAAGCTTAACAAGTTCTTCAAATTTTGTTTTTGCTTTCCAACCAAGCTTTTTTTCTGCTTTGGATGCATCACCAATCAGCAATTCAACTTCGGTAGGACGATAATAATTCGGATCAACTGCAACAACCACATCGCCGGGTTTTAATTCTTTTCTAAAATTTTTTATGTAATTGTTTTTGTTTAATGAATAACCAATCAACTCTTTGGCTTTATTCAGATCAATATTTTTTATAATACCTGCTTCATCTATCCCCTTGCCTTTCCATTCTAATTCAATTCCCAGGTTATTAAAAGTCAACTCGGCAAATCTTCTAACGGTTTGTGTTTCGCCTGTTGCAAGCACAAAATCTTCTGCTTTTTCGTGCTGGAGAATTCGCCACATACCTTCGCAATATTCCGGTGCAAAACCCCAATCTCTTTTCGCATCCATATTACCAAGCAATAACTGCTTTTGCATACCTGCAGCAATGCGCGAAGCTGCACGGGTTATTTTTCGTGTTACAAATGTTTCGCCTCTCCTTGGTGATTCGTGGTTAAACAATATTCCGTTTGAAGCAAAGATGTTATATGCCTCGCGGTAATTTACTATTATCCAGTAACCGTAAAGCTTCGCGACTCCATAAGGTGAACGTGGATAGAATGGTGTTTCCTCGTTTTGTGGTATTTCTTTCACCTTGCCATATAGTTCGCTCGTAGATGCCTGATAGAACTTCACTCTCCGTAAACCAACTTCCCGTATTGCATCAAGAAATCTTAATGTGCCGAGTGCGTCAACCTGCGCAGTATAGTCAGGTATTTCAAAAGAAACTTTAACATGACTTTGTGCTGCAAGGTTATAGATTTCATCGGGTTCAATTTTTTCAAGCAAACGGTTCATGTTGCTTGTATCAACAAGATCTCCGTAATGCAAAAATAATTTTTTGTTGAGGATTTCAGGATCGTTGTAGAGATGATCTATCCTGCCTGTGTTGAATGAACTGCTTCGTCTTATTATGCCGTGAACCTCGTAACCTTTTTCAAGAAGAAGTTCAGTTAAATAACTGCCGTCCTGTCCGGTAATTCCGGTAATCAGTGCTTTCTTCAATTCTCTCTCCTAATCTCTAAATTCTCTTCAAACCACTTATAAGTTTTGGTTAATCCTTCTCGCAGCTCGGTTTTATACTTCCATCCTAATTTATTAATTCTTGAAACATCCATCAACTTACGTGGAGTGCCGTCAGGTTTTGTTTCATCGTGAATTATCTTCCCTTCAAAACCGACAATCTCCACAATAAGTTTTGCAAGATCATCAATCGTGATATCCTTTCCGGAACCAATATTTATATGTGAAATATCTTTCTCATATAAATCATAGGCATCAATATTTTCCGTCAAAAATAAAATCGCGTCTGCGAGGTCCTCAACATACAAAAACTCTCGCATTGGTTTTCCTGAACCCCAGATTGTAACTGATTCATGATTATTTACTTTAGCTTCATGAAACTTTCTTATGAATGCCGGAAGAACGTGAGATGTTTCAAGATTAAAATTATCGTGCGGACCGTAAAGGTTTGTGGGCATCACGGAATAAAAATTACATCCGTACTGCCTGTAAAAATTTTCACAAAGTTTTATTCCCGCAATTTTAGCGATAGCATAAGGTTCATTTGTCACTTCAAGATAACCGGATAAAATAGACTCTTCTTTTAACGGCTGCGGTGCCATCTTCGGATAAATACATGAGCTGCCTAAGAAAATCAGTTTTTCAACATTGTTTTTGTATGCAGCATTGATAACATTGGCTTCAATCATCAGGTTATCATAAATAAAATCGGCACGATAGGTATTGTTTGCAAGTATTCCGCCAACTTTTGCCGCTGCCATAATAACTATTTCCGGTTTTTCACTTTCAAAAAAATCATCTACCTCCGATTGACGGATAAGATTTAAACCGGGATAATTTTTCAAAAGTAAATTGTTGTATCCACTATGCTTAAATTCTTTCTTAACAGCTGAGCCAACCATCCCCGTGTGTCCCGCGATATATATTTTCTTATTAATATATCTTAATTCTTTAAGCATTTAAAAATTACATTCCATAATAAATTGCAAAGTGAAACTCATTTACTGTCTTATCAATAAAAGATAAATCTTCCTGCTGTTGCGAAGTTTTTTTGTATTGATATCTAATCCTAACAAATAATTCGTGAATAAATTCATATTTTACCATCGCACCGAGGTAAGTAAAGTTGGTTCTTAAACCGAATAAAAAAGGCGGCTGCGGCTGCTCATATTGATCACCCGCACTTCCTGCTTCACCTTTTCTAATATAACGCGCCCACATTGATGCTTCCAATCCTCTTAAAAACCTGTACTTTAACGAACCATAAACCTGATCATCATTATTTCCCATCCAGTGCCCCATTATATACGAAGCGCTTTCGTATGTGATAGTTTGAATGAAATTATTATAAACAAAAGGATAGATTTTCGAATATTCTAAAGTAAGTGTGAGGTTATCCAATGGCAGATCGACAACCGAGGCACCTAAAGTAAAACCAAACTGATTCCGCTGTTTAAATGAATCGAACAAACCTGATAATGTTATTTCATCAATAAAAATGCTTCCGTAAAGATGGGTGTTTTTGATGTGATTCCTTGAACTGATTGCTCCAAAAAACTGCGCGTTGTCGCCTGCATTGTTTTTCTGTCTGCTTAAATAGTGATCGGCTAAACGAAAAAACATTACTGGAATTAAATACATTATTTCCAAATCATCACTATAAACAATGGATTCACCAATCGATAATTTTAATCCATTAGTTGGTCTGATAAACAATGTGTGTGAAGCAATGAATTTTTTTCTGAATGATATTCGTTCCGTACCCGTTTCGGTATAATAAATATCGGATGAGTCCACAACATCCGAAGAGAGCCAACCATGAAAGTAATTGAACCCAAGCCAATCAACAGGATAAATATCCAAACGAATAAATGGGAACGATGGTGCCTTCTGAGATAAAACGATCAACCCGTTTTCAGCGTAACCCCATTCCATAAACTCTTTACCGATTGCAAAGCTGCCCCAGTTCCAATCTGTTGCAATAATACCTTTCGCTTCACTGTACTCAATTTTATTTTCAGAATAGTCAACAATGTTGTCGCTCGATCTTGCGTTAACACCCGTTACAGGAGTGAACCTTTTGTATTTATCTATCGTAGTTCCTTCTTCTGTGTTATCCCGAAAATCAAAGCTTACACCGAGTGCATCGGTTATGTATCCGTAAGTGTAAATACCGTTCCATAAGTGCGTCGCCTTTGCATCGTCTATCGAGCCAATTTCATAACCAAGAATAGGGCTGAGATTCATTTTAAAATTTTCATCTCCATAAGAGAAAACCCGCCATCTGCCAGCGGGATCGTTGCTGAAAAAATCTATATGCTTCTCATTTTTTTCGTTTTTGATAAACCAGATTTCATGATAGTAATCCTGCATATAAAATTTGAGATCTGCCATTTGTACTTCGGTTAGAAGTTCGGGATGCTCTTCAGCTTCAAGTAATTTTTCTGCAAGATATTTACGGGAAAGAGGACGGAATTCATCGTTGTATTCAATAATACCTTTTGTACTTATGCGCCTTAGATAATCATAAACATCTTTATACAAGGGCTCGTAAACAACCTGTGCAAATAAATTTGCTGTAATTGCAAACACACAAAGAGCTAAGAAAAATGTCATACGAAATTTATTTTTCAATGAGCTGTTTACCCTTTAATAAAATCCTTAATTTTTCCAACAACATAAACAAGCTGCTCATCATTAAGTTCGGGATAGATTGGCAATGCCAGCGAAGTGCTGCCTGCTTCTTCGGATAATGGGAAGTCCCCTTCTTTATATCCTAAATCTGAAAAACATTCCTGCAAATGAAACGGAACAGGATAATAGATTTCAGTATTAATTTCATTATGGGCTAAAAACTCCCTTAACTCATCTCTTTTTTCATTTCGAATAATATATTGATTGTAAATGTGATAATTTTTTAATCCATCGACATCTTTATAAACTGCTTTGGGTATAAGCACTTTGTTATCGCCATCAAATTTTATTTTGCCTGTTTCTTCAGCAAGCCCTGCATCAACAAACAACTGATTGTAGCGCTCTGCATTTTTTCTTCTTCCCTCCGACCAATCATTAAGATGAGGAAGTTTAACATTTATTACCGCTGCCTGAATTGCATCCAATCTGAAATTACCACCAATAACTTTATGATAGTATTTTGGTTCGCCTCCGTGAACCCGCTTAATTCTTATTATATGTTCAAAATCATCATCGTTAGTTACAACCAAACCACCATCTCCATAGCAGCCAAGATTTTTACTCGGGAAAAAGGAATAACACCCAATATCGCCGATGGTTCCAACACATTTACCATCTTTATATTGAGCGCTGATTGCCTGCGCACCATCTTCAATAACAATCAAATTATTTTTCCGGGCAATTTCCATAATCGGTTCCATATCAGCACTTTGGCCGTAAAGATGGACAGGAATAATTGCACGTGTTTTTGAAGTTATTCTTTTCTCTATTTCTGCAGGGTCGATATTAAAAGTAACAGGATCAATATCTGCAAAGACAGGCACAGCATCCAATCTTGAAACCACTCCTGCAGTTGCAAAAAAAGAATACGCCGGCACAATCACTTCATCGCCGGGTTTTAGATCGATAGACATAAGCGCTAACAAAAGCGCATCTGTTCCGGAAGAAACTCCGATAGAGTATTTGCAGCCAAGAGACTCACAAAAATTTTCTTCCATCTTTTTAACTTCCGGACCTAAAATGAAATACTGTGATTCGGCAACTTTTAAGATTGCATCATCTAATTCTTTTTTAAGTGACTGATATTGTTCTTTAAGGTCTAATAATGGAACGTTCATATGTTTATAATTTCTTATTATGGTCATATGGAACTCGCATAATAATCATCCGCTTGTGTGTAAATGATTTTTCATGCTCGTTTCATAACACTTTATAAAAATTTTAAATAGAAAATTAGTGAGATTTGAATGTAAATACTAATGAAGTTTAAGCCGGTGAGTAGACAAAGTCCGCCTGAATTTTGTTAATAAGTTTTGCTTTAAGATCCTTTTCAGAAACGATTGGGTTTTCAACTTTCCAATCGATATTTAATTGTGGATCGTTATAAAGAATTGCGCGTTCATCATGTTTACTATAATAATTCGTACATTTATACACGAATAACACTTCATCGGAAAGAACAGAAAAACCATGAGCAAAGCCCGGCGGAATCCACATTTGTGTTTTATCTTCGCCGGTTAACTCAATTGAAAAATACTGCCCGAAAGTTGGTGAATCAAATCGTATATCCACAGCTACATCAAGCACCGTCCCCTTTATTACGTGACATAGTTTTCCTTGTGCTTTACCACCAACCTGGTAATGTAATCCTCTAATCGTTCCCTTAAGTGATTTTGAAATATTATCCTGTACAAAATCTTCTTCGATACCATATTCCGCATACTTTCTTTTGCTGTAGGTTTCAAAAAAATATCCTCTGTCATCTCCAAAAACATCAGGTTTGATGATGAGCAGTCCATCTATATTTGTCTTAATTACTTCCATTATAAATTATCACGTTTTTACTGATTGTTCGTTTAGCTCATTTAATATCTTATCAAGATAATCACGATAAAGTGAATTCGGTATGGTATTTACTAAATCTTCAAACTGTTGTTTATTAATGAATTCTTTATATAATGCTATCTCTTCAATACAAGCGACTTTCAATCCCTGTCTGTCTTCGATAACTCCAAAAAAGTTTGATGCCTGCAGTAATGCTTCGGGAGTACCCGTATCAAGCCAGGCAACACCTCTGCCAATTCTTTCAACGTGTAGTTCGTCCATCTCCATATACTGTTTATTAACATCTGTAATTTCTAATTCGCCGCGTGCAGATGGTGTTAAATTTTTAGATATTCCTACTACCTTATTATCAAAAATATATAAACCGGGTACAGCAAAATGAGATTTTGGTTTGGCAGGTTTCTCTTCAATCGAAATAGCTTTTCCGTTCTCATCAAACTCAACTATGCCATAGCGCTCAGGATCATTTACCTGGTAGCCAAATATAGTTGCTCCTTCTTGTCTTTCAAGTGCGCTGTAGAAGAAACTCAAATCGCCATAAAAAATATTATCACCAAGAATAAGTGTAACAGATTCATCACAAATAAATTTCTCGCCGAGTATGAAAGCTTCCGCTATTCCATTTGGTGCTGCCTGAACAACATATTCAATTGAGAGTCCTACTTGTGATCCATCGCCAAATAGTTTTTCGTAAAGCGGAATTGTCTCTTCATCTGATATAATCAGGATCTCTTTAATTCCACCCAGCATCAGGATAGAAAGAGGATAATAGATTAATGGTTTATCATAGATAAGAGTTAATTGCTTACTATAAACTTTTGTAATTGGGTAAAGGCGTGAACCTGAACCTCCTGCAAGAATAATACCCTTCATTTTATTTTCTTTTGTTTGAAACATACCGGTGCAAATATAAGAAGTTTATGAAAGAATTTTCGTGCTAAAACTAAGACATTGAAAATTTTCAGAGTTTACAAAAGCGATCCGCTTAAAATAATCATCGCAACTGTAAAGTAAATTACAAGCCCCGTTACATCAACCATGGTTGCTACTAAAGGTGTAGATGACGTGGCAGGATCAATCCCGAATCTTTTTAGTATGAACGGAAGCATGGAACCGAGCAGCGTACCCCAAAGAACAATTCCAACAAGCGAAAGACCAACAGTCAATCCAATCAGGACTATATATTTATCTAATGCAGAAATAAATTGTGAGAGAAATAAGACCTGGAAAAATCCTATTGTTCCTAGTATTAGACCAAGTGATAATCCTGAAAACACTTCCCGTCTTATTATTTTCCACCAATCTACCAGGTCAACTTCGCCTAACGCCATTGCACGAATTACAAGCGTGGATGCCTGAGAGCCGGAATTTCCTCCGCTTGAAATAATCAGTGGTATAAACATAGAGAGAACAATTGCCCTGCTTAGTTCATCTTCAAAGTAAACCATGGCAAATGCTGTTAGAGTTTGACCAAAGAATAAAACAGTCAACCACACTGCTCTTTTTTTTACCATAGAAAAAATTGAGATGGTGGGATATGGTTCTTCAAAAGCTTCCACTGCAGCAAGCTTATGAATATCTTCAGTGGCTTCTTCTTCAGCAACATCCAGCACATCATCAACAGTAACAATACCAATTAGTACGTTAAATTTATCGACAACCGGCAAAGCAATTCTATCATATTTTTTAAATACTTCAACAGCATCTTCCTGGTCATCATGTACATTCAATGCAACGAAGTTCCCGTCCATTATATCGGTTACTTTTTCATTAGGTTCGGCAAGAATAAAATCTTTTAATTTAATATCATCAAGAAGTTTGCCTTTTTCATCAATTACGTAAACAATATTTAGTGTTTCTTTATCCTCAGCATTTTCACGAATAAATTTTAATGTTTCCTCTATTGTCCATTCCAGTCTTACGGCAATGTAATCCGGTGTCATCAACCTGCCAACGCTGTTTTCAGGATAACCGAGCAATGTTTGAGCAATTCTTCTTTCTTCGGATGATAAAAGCTGGATCAACTGCTTGGCGGCAGCACTCGGTAATTCTTCCAACAATGCGGTTCTGTCATCGGGAGACATTTCATTTAGAATTGCAGCAACTTCACTTTGTGCCATTGCTTTTAGTAATTCTTTTTGTGTTTCAACCTCAAGATGCTCAAAAGTATCGGCAGCAAGTTCGTTGGAAAGAAGACGAAAGATTATTACCTGTTCCTGTTCAGAAAGATCAATTATTAAATCCGCAATATCGGCGGGAGACCAATCGCTTAAAATTTCCTTGAGAATGCTAAGCTTTCTCTCGGCAATTAATGATTGTATTTCGGGTTGTAACAACTTGCTTAGCATTGCGTTCCCAGGAAATTTTAATTAATAATTTGGGATGATTTACATCTCATAAATTCAAATAAATGAATGAAATGAGTTTAAATTTAGTCCATTATTTGTGAAAATACAATTTTGTAATTCTATTAGATATTCATCAGAAGCGTGAAATTATTGTAAGCATTTTATTTTTTACATTTATAATCAGTATTAATTAATTTGAGCTAATATGAAACTTATTGTCGATGAAAATATTGCATTCGCCGAAGAGGCGTTTTCACAATTTGGTGATGTGCTGCTTATTGGCGGAAGACAAATTACAAATGATTTTCTTCTAAATGCAGATGCTTTGATCGTTCGTTCAATCACAAATGTTGATGAAAACCTTTTACAAAACACAAACATTAAATTTGTCGGTACTGCAACAATAGGAACCGATCATATCGATAATAATTACCTTGATGAAAATAATATAGCATTTGCCGATGCAAAGGGATGTAATGCAAATTCGGTGGCTGAATATGTTTTTACCGCATTGTTAAAAATTGCTGTTGATAATAATCTTACATTAAAAAATAAAACCATTGGAATAATAGGTGTTGGAAACATTGGGAGTAGAGTGGTGAAATGTGCTGAAGTACTTGGATTAAAAGTATATAAAAATGATCCGCCAAAACAACGTGCAGGTAAAGGAAGCAATTATTTTTCACTTGAAGAAGCGCTGCAAGCAGATATAGTTACGTTACACGTGCCTTTGAATAAAACCGGGATTGATAAAACCTTTTATTTGCTTGATGAAAAAAAGTTAAACAAAATAAAGAAGAACGCTATAATTATAAACAGTTCAAGAGGTGCAGTGGTAGACAACAAAGCATTATTAAATATAATTGATAAAAAACATTTTAAAGTCATCCTGGATGTCTGGGAAGGCGAACCTTTAATAAACACTGACTTATTACAGAAAGTGTTTATAGTATCAGCACATGTCGCGGGTTATTCGCTGGAAGGTAAAGTTAACGGCACGAAAATGATTTATGATGCTCTCTGCGGGATTACAAAACAACGAAATGATTGGGAACCAAAATTACCAACTGTTAAAAACAACATTATTGATGCGTCATCAGCAAAAAACCTAGAAGAAAAACTGCATTTAATTTTCAAACAAATATACAATATTGAAAAAGATGATTCCGAAATGAGAAAGATGATTGAAATGGATAATGATTCGAAAGGTGCTCACTTTGATAAATTAAGAAAGGAATATCCATTACGAAGAGAATTCACAAATTATACTATTTTAATTAAAGAGACAGATAAACAACTCAAAGGTATTTTCGAGGCATTCAGATTTAATATTAAGATTAAGGATTAGGTTTTTCTTTCTCCATTTTAAACTCTACCGGAACATCCATCTGCACTTTTACTCTCTGCCCTCTTTGCAAACCGGGTTTAAACCTGTGATAAAAAATTGCAAGCCGTGCCGATTCATCACAGCCATATCCAATTCCTTCAACAACTTCTGCATCTAACACTTCGCCGTCTCTATCAATATACGTACGTATAACAACGGTTCCTTCTATCCCGTTTTCTTTTGCCTGTTTTGGATAAGATATTTTTTTATAGATGGCTTTCATTCCACCAATTGGTTCCGGCATTACCTCAACGCTTAAATAAAAAGCCGGGTCTTCTTCTAAATTTCTCTCTTCTTCAATGGTTGGAGGCAATGGCTGATCGGTATTAATTTTCTTTTTGGTTTTCTTTTTGGTTTGATTGATTTTATTTTCACTTAATTTCTCATCCGATTTGCTATGCCTTAAGGGCTCTACTTCAACATCTAACATGCCTTCTGTGTAAAATATATCATCAACATAAACACCTAAAGAATCAAAATAGCTCGTCGGTCCCTCTCTCTTTCCATTTACAATACTGTACATTTCACGAATCAAACCGTTTTCATTAATATTCCTCACCAATCCGTTCACCCTGCCGTTAAAGTATGAGAGTTCCTGTTTGATGTTTCCGTTTTCCCAAAAAAATATTGCCTCGCCATCTCTCACACCATTCTTATAATGAACAATGGATTCAATGCTGTTGTTATCAAAGTACGTTATAACAGAATCTTCCTGCGAAAATGCATTGGCTGTTAGTGCAACTAAAATATATAGAATTAATTTTATCATATAAGTGGAAATAATTTGGGTGAGAAAGATACGGCTTAATCGTGAGTTATCAGAG
>Ga0209997_10000312_pt1 | contig 15762 bp, 13 predicted proteins | sample CR04metaG_FD_182079 | JGI IMG/M metagenome (GOLD analysis project Ga0209997, IMG submission 182079) | Deep subsurface microbial communities from Mariana Trench to uncover new lineages of life (NeLLi) - CR04 metaG (SPAdes) (version 2) | ecosystem: Environmental > Aquatic > Marine > Ocean trench...
TGTTAAAAAACATCTGGCCACGGGGAAAGTGCTTATCCACTGTCGATCGGGTAAAGATCGAACGGGATTGCTAATGGCTTATTACCTGCTTAATGAGCGTGCTATGACAGTTGCTCAGGCGATGGATCAGGTATGGAGAGTCAGGCCAATGGCCTTTAGCGCAGAGGGATGGCTTGCCTACTGTAAGTCGATCCTGAATGAGTGTTATGCAGGATAGTTCCAACAGTTAATCATTCGGCCTCGTATACGCTTGCCGGTTAGTCGACATATTAATTTTTGAGTGATATTTTAATGAAACAGGATGTAGCACCCCCAATTACTGGCTCGCAGGTTATATTACTCGCGATTATCCCTTTCGATGCCGTTTAATCAAAACTTGCTTTTATGTCTTCGTATTTGGCGGTAATTGCGTAGACGTTCTGATAGCCCATCTGTTGCAGGGTCAGGGCTGCGAGCGTGGCGCGACCGCCACCGCCGCAGTGGGTCAGGATGACGGTGTCAGGATTAGGAAATTGACCCGGGACCTTCATTTCGATTAAACCACGCGAGATATTGATGGAATCGTTGAGCTTGGATTCGGCCGCGCTATCGGCTTCACGAACATCGAGAATGACAGCATCGGGTGACGCTTCGTATAAGCGTTTCGCAGATTCGACATCCAGGCACTTTATTTCTGTTTGCGCCTGTTTAATCAGTTCTCCGGCCGTTTTAATCATGTTTATTCCCCTGGATTAGTTGTTCGGTGATTGGCTAAAATACATGCCTACAATGGTAAGGCATCTGGTTTATCCAGTGGCCATCATAATTGAAGGGTTTTAACACTGGAAATACTGATAAACTCGGTGTATGTTCCGCACTTTTGTATAGAATACCGGTATGAACGGAAAGGTCTTCATTAAAACACATGGTTGCCAGATGAACGAGTACGATTCGGCAAAAATGCTCGATCTACTCGCACAGGACTGCCAGCTGATGGTCACTGAAAATGAAGAGGATGCAGATTTCCTGGTATTAAATACCTGCTCGATCCGCGAAAAAGCCCAGGAAAAAGTATTCTCACAGCTCGGTCGCTGGAAAAAACTCAAACTGAAAAATCCGAATTTGATGATTGGCGTGGGTGGTTGTGTGGCGAGCCAGGAGGGTGATGCGATTCGATCCCGGGCACCCTATGTAGATATTGTGTTCGGTCCGCAGACCTTGCATCGATTGCCGCAAATGCTCGAGCAATCGAAAATCTCAGGTAGAGCGGTGGTCGATGTCAGTTTTCCTGAAATCGAAAAATTCGACCATTTGCCGGAACCGAAATCGGATGGAGTCAAGGCTTTCGTCTCTATCATGGAGGGTTGCAGCAAATACTGCACTTTTTGCGTGGTGCCCTATACCCGTGGTGAAGAAATTAGCCGTCCACTCGACGATGTCATCGCCGAAGTGGCCTCTCTTGCAGGCCAGGGAGTTCGTGAAGTAAATCTGCTTGGGCAGAACGTCAATGCCTATCGTGGGTTGATGGACGATGGGGACACGGCTGACCTGGCGCTTTTGATCCACTATATCGCGACTATCGAAGGCATAGATCGAATCCGCTATACGACCTCACACCCGGTTGAATTTTCGGACAGTTTAATCGAGGCTTATGCCACCGTCCCGGAATTAGTGAGCCACCTGCATCTGCCCATTCAAAGCGGTTCTGATCGCATCCTGATGATGATGAAACGCGGACATACCGCGCTTGAATACAAACACAAGATTCGCAAGTTACGCGAAATTCGGCCTGATATCAGTATTTCTTCCGATTTCATTATCGGATTTCCGGGAGAAACCGATGCTGATTTTGAGGCCACGATGAAACTGATAGGCGACGTTGGCTTCGATACTTCGTTCAGTTTCATCTATAGTCAGCGGCCTGGTACACCGGCAGCGTTTTTGGCAGACAATGTCACCCAGGACACGAAAAAGGCCAGATTGAAGGCATTGCAGGAGAAGATCCTCGGACAGGCTCATCTGGTATCTGAAAAAATGGTCGGTACCACGCAAAGGATTTTAGTCGAGGGAAAATCCAGGAAAAGTGACCAGGAGTTGTCCGGAAGAACCGAGAACAACCGCGTGGTAAACTTTGAAGCATCCGATGAATTGGTCGGTCAGTTCGTCAATGTAGGGATTACGCGGGCGATGAATAATTCTTTGAAAGGCATTATCGCCAATTAGGCAGGGGAGGAACTCCGCAGAGAGTGGGTAAAGAGATAATCAAATCTATCGATCTTTCGAACATGGCGCCGGCACAGATAGCTAATTTTTGTGGTGCGCTCAACCAAAATATCAAGCAGTTGGAGAACAAGTTAAATCTGAGCCTGTCGGTGAAGGGTGACACACTGGCAATCAATTCCCGGCAAAATATTTCCGCCCAGTCGATTACCACGATCCAACGATTGCTCGAGATGAGCAAACACAACGCCTTGTCAGCTAGCGAGATAGACGAAGTTTTACACCACTCGGGGTGGGGTGATCTGGAAAAATTTGAACCCTACGCGATCAAACTAAATAAGAAATATATCAAGCCCAAAACCAAACTCCAGTGTGACTATCTGCAAAATATTGCGAAAAAGGTGATCAATTTTAGTATCGGCCCGGCCGGCACCGGTAAAACCTACCTGGCCGTGGCAATGGCAGTACAGGCGCTGGAAAATGAAGATGTCAGCCGATTGATATTGACTCGACCCGCGGTCGAGGCGGGTGAAAAACTGGGTTTTTTGCCCGGTGACCTGTCACAAAAAGTCGATCCGTATCTGCGCCCTGTCTACGATGCATTATATGAAATGCTCGGATTTGACAAGGTCGAAAAGCTGATATCACGACATGTCATCGAGGTTGCTCCGTTGGCATACATGCGTGGCCGGACACTGAATAATGCATTCGTGATCCTCGACGAGGCCCAAAATACAACGCCCGCACAAATGAAAATGTTTTTAACCAGGATAGGCTTTGGTTCCAGGGCGGTTGTGACTGGCGATATTACGCAAACAGATTTACCCGAAAATCGCGATTCCGGGCTACAGCATAGCCTGAAAATACTAGCCAAAATTGATGCGATTGGCATTATCCATTTCAGTTCAAAAGATGTTGTTCGGCATCCGCTGGTACAGAATATCGTCGAAGCCTACAATCGTTTCGAAAATAATCAGTAACCAGTGCCTCAGAGCGATGAGGTTTATCGATGCGAGCAAAAATTGACCTGCAAAACGATGAGTCATTGACCAATCTGCCCGTACAGCAGGATTTCGAAACCTGGGTCAATGCGGCGCTTGTGCAAAAGTTTGACAATCTCGAGCAAACTATCCGCCTGGTCGGCGAGGCCGAGAGCAGAGCGCTTAATTCGCAGTATCGCGCGAAAAATGCGCCTACCAATGTGCTTTCGTTTACTGTCGAGAATGACTATCTCGATTACGAATGTCTGGGTGACCTGGTAATCTGTGCGCCTATTGTAGAGCAGGAAGCGCAACAACAGGGCAAACCGCTACCGGCGCACTGGGCCCATATGGTGATTCATGGCATGCTGCATTTGCAGGGCTATGATCATCAAAACGCTGCCGAAGCCAGTGTAATGGAAGCCCTGGAAGCGAAAATTCTGTCTACCCTGGGCTATACTAATCCGTATAATGTCTGATACTTTAATTAGTACCGGGAGCAAAAATGGCTGTCGCTGATAACGGCGGGTCGACGCAGGGTTGGCTAGAGCGAATACTCAGTAAATTTGCCAGCGAACCCCAAGATCAAAAGCAGTTACTGGGCCTGTTAAAAACCCTGCAATCACGAGATTTGATTGGCGCCGACGAACTCTTTATGATCGAAGGCGTATTGCAAGTCTCGGACATGCAGGTTCGAGATATTATGATCCCCCGGGGACAGATGATTGTTCTCGAACATTCCATTTCCTTCAATGAAATTATCGAAATCATCACCGAATCAGGCCATTCGCGATTTCCGGTCATCGATGAAGACAGGGACGATGTGGTCGGCATACTGCTGGCCAAGGACCTGCTTCAACTGTCGGTAGAGCATACTGAGAAATTCGAAATCAACGAATACATACGTCCTGCTTCATTTGTTCCCGAAAGCAAACGTCTGAATGTACTGCTCAAGGAGTTTCGCCAGAACCGGAGTCATATGGCAATGATAGTTGACGAATACGGTGGTGTTTCCGGTCTGGTAACTATCGAAGACGTGCTCGAACAAATCGTCGGCAAGATCGACGATGAACATGACGACGGTGACGAAGTTGATATTCAGCACCATGGTGATAATCGTTATAGTGTCCGCGCATTGATGTCACTCCAGGAATTCAACGATTTTTTTAAAACTGATTTCGTCAATGACGAAATCGAAACTATTGGTGGTTACCTTCTCGGCCATATTGGTCATCTGCCGGAGCGTGGGGAATCCCTGACCCTGGAAAACCTGACTTTTAAGGTGCTCAGCGCAGATAGCCGGCACGTCCATTTATATCAAGTTATTGATGACAATAAGCAAGACGCAGCTGGTAAATAATCTGCCTTATACCCTGATCCTGGCCGCTTTGCTCGGCTCGACGATGCCGATCGCGTTCGCTCCACTGTCGATTTGGCCCCTGGGCATATTGCTGCCTGCAATGCTGATCGTATTGGCGGATACCCAGCATTCCCTGCGTCGAGTGCTTTTAATCGGCTGGGTGTTTGGCCTGGGATATTTCGGCTTCGGTGTTTACTGGCTTTACAATAGCCTGCACGATTTTGGTAATGCCTCGCCGCCGATGGCAGCTGCTCTTGCGGCTTTGATGATCATCTGCATTTCTCTATTTCCGGCTTTGACCCTGGTGAGTTGGAAGCTTGCCCAGCGAGTTCTGGGCCAATGGACCATCTGGTTATTGCCCCTGCTCTGGTTTGCGTTTGAGTGGTTAAAGGGATGGATCCTGACAGGGTTTCCCTGGCTAAGCCTGGGTTATTCTCAGGTCGACTCTCCGTTACACGGGTTTGCGCCGTTTATCGGCGTCTATGGGCTAAGCGCGGTTTGTGTGCTGCTGTCGGTTGCACTGATTCGAGTGGTTAGAAATCGGCAGTACTTTCATATTGCGCTGGTTGTGTTGATCCCGGGCCTGGCGATATCGATACAAAATATCGATTGGACCGAGCCGCAATCGACACCGCTCAGGGTTACGATAGTCCAGGGAAATATCCCCCAGGAAATAAAATGGCAATACGATCAGCGCCAGAATATTTTTGACATCTACTGGCGGGAAACCAATAAGAACTGGGATAGTGATTTAATTGTCTGGCCCGAAACCGCGATTCCGGGGCGTTCAGAAAATATTGAACAATCGGTATTAATTCCGATGTCTATAGCAGCTACCCAGCAGGGCAGCAGCATTTTGACTGGTGTAGTGGTGAGCGAGAGTGAAAAGAATATCTTTTACAATAGCATGCTGTTGTTAGGGAGTAGCCAGGGAGCCTACCACAAACGCCACCTGGTGATGTTTGGTGAATACTACCCTTTGCGCTGGTTGCTCGACTTTATGCGTAGTTTTATCAACATACCCTATTCCGACCTGACATCAGGATCGCGCAATCAACCCCTGATGTCGGTAAATGAAACTCGGCTCGGAGTATCGATATGCTTCGAGAATGTCTTCAGTCGAGATATTATGATAGCCCTGCCCGAAGCTAATTTGCTCGTCAATGCCAGCAATGACGCCTGGTTCGGGGATTCGCTGGCGCCGCACCAACATTTGCAGATTGCGCAAATGCGTGCGCTCGAGACCGGCCGACCCATGGTGCGATCGACGAATACCGGCATCAGTGCCTTTATCGATTATCGGGGGCGGATTATCGAATCTACCGAACAGTTTAAAATCCAATCGATCACTCGCGATATGCTAGGTCGAATCGGTGTGACGCCTTTTTATTATTTTGCCCGGGTGCAGGGCCTGCTGGCGGCGTTGATTCTTGCGGTCCTGTTAATTTTTGTATTCAGGTTTCGATCATTACCCGCGATTACCATGTCTTGAAATAGCGTAGCCCTGGGCGCCAGTACGGACATAGAAAAATCTATTCTCTAGCTGGCTCCTTGTGTATCCTTCCATCATTTTTCAAGTTCAACATTAATAGTCAATGGACCCACTGTACGACCCACAAAAACTCGAAGCCCAGGCTCAACAATTCTGGGCAGAATCGGCAAGCTTTGAAGTCAGCGAAGACCCAAAGAAGGAGCGTTATTACTGCTTGTCGATGTTCCCTTATCCCAGTGGAAACCTGCATATGGGGCATGTGCGTAATTACACCATTGGAGATGTTATTTCACGTTTCCAACGAATGCTTGGCAAGAACGTGCTGCAACCGATGGGCTGGGATGCCTTTGGCATGCCAGCCGAAAATGCAGCGATCAAGAATAATGTGCCACCGGCAAAGTGGACCTACGAAAATATCGACTACATGCGCGACCAGCTTAAATCCCTCGGTTTCGGTTACGACTGGAAACGTGAATTAACGACCTGCAAGCCGGAATACTATCGCTGGGAGCAGTGGTTCTTTACCCGCATGATGGAGCGAGGCATAGCTTACAAAAAAACCGCCCCGGTAAACTGGTGTCCGCTTGATCAAACAGTACTCGCAAATGAACAGGTCATCGAAGGCCGTTGCTGGCGTTGTGATACACCGGTCGAGCGCCGCGAAATTGCGCAGTGGTTTTTGAAAATTACTGACTACGCCGAACAATTGCTGGCAGATCTCGATACTGTTGAATGGCCCGAACCGGTGAAAACCATGCAGCGCAACTGGATTGGACGATCCGAGGGGATGGAAGTCGAATTCGAGGTGCCCGGGCATGATTCCCTGATGGTTTATACCACCCGACCGGATACCTTGTTTGGAGCAACGTTTATGGCGATTGCGGCCGAACATCCATTGGCCCTGCTGGCTGCCGAGAACAACCCAAAAATTGCGGCATTTATCGAGGACTGTAAAAAGACCAATACCGCCGAGGCAGCGCTGGAAAAGATGGAAAAGCTTGGCATTTCACTGGGAATTGATGCTATCAATCCGGTGAACGGTGAATCGATTCCAATATGGGTCGCCAACTTTGTACTGATGGGCTACGGCACAGGTGCGATCATGTCGGTACCTGCGCATGACCAGCGCGACTGGGAGTTTGCACGCAAGTACGGTATCGAAATTCGCCTGGTGGTTACCCCGGCTGATGGATCGAGTATCGATCTGGAATCAGGATCGTATGTCACAAAAGAAGGTGTCTGTTGCAATTCGGCCGAACTCGACGGGCTCGATTTCGAAACCGCATTTAATAAAATTGCCGATTCGATCGAACTTAAGGGCAAAGGGACCCGGCAAATAAATTACCGCCTGCGTGACTGGGGCGTATCGCGTCAGCGCTACTGGGGCGCGCCGATTCCGGTGATTAACTGTGATGATTGCGGTACGGTCGCGGTTCCGCCACAGGATTTGCCGGTGATATTGCCTGAAGATATAGAATTCACCGGCATTGGATCCCCGATTAAAAAGATGGATTCTTTTATCAAGACCAATTGCCCGACCTGTGGCAAGCCGGCTGAACGCGAAACCGATACCTTTGATACCTTCATGGAGTCATCCTGGTATTACGGTCGCTTTAGCTGCACCGATCAGGATACGGCGATGCTTGATTCACGTGCCGACTACTGGTTGCCTGTCGATCATTACATAGGGGGTATCGAACACGCGATATTGCACCTGCTATACGCGCGTTTTTACCACAAGCTGTTACGTGATGAAGGGCTGGTGCAGTCGGACGAACCGTTCAAAAGCCTGTTGACCCAGGGCATGGTGCTCAAAGACGGCCGTAAAATGTCCAAATCCAAAGGCAATACTGTGGATCCGCAACCGCTGATTGACAGCTTTGGTGCGGATACAGTGCGTTTATTCATCATGTTTGCCTCGCCTCCAGAGCAATCACTGGACTGGTCCGATGCTGGTGTAGAAGGCGCGCACCGATTTCTTAAGCGCCTGTGGAAGGCGATCTACGATCACACGATGTCTTACCCGGGTAATATACCGGGCATTAATCTGAAAACTGAAGCGCTTAATCAGGAGCAGAAGGCAATGCGCCTGAAACTGCACCAGACGATCAAAAAGGTGAGTGATGATTTTGGCCGACGGCTCACTTTCAATACCGCCATAGCGGCAAACATGGAATTGCTCAACCGGGTCAGCAAATTCGACGATCAAACGCCGATGGGGCAGGCGATACGACAGGAAACTTACGAAAATATGGTATTGATGTTATCGCCAATCATCCCGCACCTTTGCCACCAACTCTGGCAGGACCTGGGACAGGACAGCGTGATCATCGATCATCCCTGGCCGCAGGTCGACGAGGCTGCGCTGGTCAGGGAGAGCATAGAAATGGTGATCCAGGTGAACGGCAAGCTACGTGGTAAAATGCAAATTAGTGCCGATACTGATAAGGCCGGTTGCGAGGCGATGGCAATTAAAAATGAGAAGGTGCAGCGTTACATCAAGGATCGGCCAGTGAAAAAAATTATCGTGGTAGCTAAAAAACTGGTCAATATCGTGATATGAAATCGTTTCGAGTGCAGCCTGGAAAGATACTATTCCTCCACCTCTTTAGTTTGTCAGATAGGATAATGTATTTATCGCGCGCAATAGTGATGGTTTTCCTGTTAGCCAGTCTCACCTCCTGTGGTTTTCATCTGCGTGGAAGCACGAGTCTACCGCCGCCACTAATTTCGATGCAGTTACTTACCGAAGATCTGGATAGCAGACAAAAAACTGAACTAGAGCGGCAATTGATACAGGCCGGGGCTAGCTTAAAAGATGTCCAGGTTGGAGATGCTGTCCAGCTTACGGTCGCGATCAGGGTTTTACCCGAGCGCAGTGTGGTTAATACAGCAGGGCAGGGTGTATCTATTATTCGTATTTTTCGGCAGCTTAGCTACAGCCTGAGCACGACCACAGGTGAACCGCTGGTGGACCCAACGACTATCCTGCGTCAACAGGATATTGCTCTCGATAGTAATGAATTGGCCGCGGTTGAATACGAGAAGCAAAATGCCGGGATACTGCTCGATCAGGAATTGTTCAGGCAGCTGATTCTTCAGCTCAGTCATTTACAGATCTAGAACACCGCGAAAAAAGTGCATTTTTTACTGTGCCCTTAAGTCTGAATCTTTTTACCCTTTACCAACAACAGTTTATAATCCCTGTTTTTTATCCGACTAATAAATTGCTACAGGGAAGAGCGATATTTGATAAGCGGATAAATGAAGTTGCCGGATTTGATAGTGAGGCGAGTGAAACCCTATGTCTAATATGGTTGAGCCTGGTCCACCAGTGCGACGCCCCAATCCACTGATCTGGATAGGCCTGATAGTAATTGGCTTGATAATCTATATTCTCCTGTCCGCGGATCGAGGTGGATGGAAAAAACCAGCTGGGGAAGTCGCAGAGGTAGGTATCAGCGGGGAATTCGAACGCAGCCTGTTGATCCCCCCGGGGATGCGGGCCCGCCAATATATCGCAGAAATTCGCGAGGGCAATCAGCCTTATCCGCTCGCCAGCGTATTTGAAAAGGGTTCCGGATATCAGAATGAGGGCAGCCTGGCCGACGCCCATTTGCTGTATTTCTTTAGTGCCAGGGAAGGATACCTGCCGGCAATGATGAAGCTGGGTGAGCTGGCAGATCCTGTATTATTTCGTGCCGAAGATAGTCTGCTCGATCGTGCCGATGTGATCCAGGCGTACAAATGGTATCAAAAAGCTGCGGCACAGGGACATCAGCCTGCGGTCGATCGGGTCCGAAACCTGCGGAGCTGGGCAACTGCAGAATCGAAGGTCGGTAACGCCGATGCACGCCAGTTACTGCTAAATTTCGAGTAATAACAGGGAGTCTTGAACTGGATTGAATACTACTTTGGCATCAGTAATACGTATCCTGGGTTTCGCGCTGGTAGTTGTTGTCACCGCTAGTCTTCAGGCGGGCACAGACAAACCGCTGGTGATGGAAGGTAAAAAAACCCTGTATCAACGGGTCCTCAGCGTACCCGATGCAAGACTCTATGAATCGCCTGATCGCGCAAGCGAGTCGAGCGAAATGACACCCTTTAGTGTTTTGTACGTATACCAAAAACGTGATAGCTGGCTCAAGGTTGGTCACGGTAGTTTTGGTGAGACCGCGGGCTGGATGCAGAGTCAAGAGACTATAGTCTGGAATCAGGCGCTGACAGTTTCGTTCAGGGATCCTCAGGATATTCAGCGGGTCATGCTATTTAATACCAGGCAGTCGATCCGGCAACTGATCGACGATTACGATACGGAGACCTATCAGCGCTTATACCATGCGGTAGTTAACGATGAGTCGAGCGAAGACTCCCCGGTGATCGCGATCCAACCCGCAGCACATGTGGATATTCGCGAAAATTTCTACCTGGTTCCAATCAAGCAGTATGAGGATATTTACCTCGGCAACGAACAGGCGAGACTGCTGCAAATCGCGACTGTGCCGTTGGAGGAGAATAAATTAAGCGATTCCAGTCTAGTAGAGAGCAGTGCTAACACGCGCAGTTACCGTAGCGGTATTCATTTTGTAATAGATTCGACTGTGTCTATGGGTCCTTATATTAATCGCACCCGGGAAGCAGTGGCAAAGGTCTATTCTGCTATCGAGAAACAGGGGCTCACCAACCAGGTGAGTTTCGGCCTGACAGCGTACCGAGATAACCTCGACCAGGTACCTGAACTCGAATATTTAACCCGGCGTTACGTCAGCCTGGAACAGGGTGCCGACGTCGAGCAGTTCTTCAATCGTGTCAACGAACTCAGCGCTTCCGCGGTGTCCAGTCGTGATTTTCGGGAAGATGCCTACGCCGGTATTAAATCAGCCCTCGAAGATACCAACTGGTCGAATTACGACGCCCGCTATATTATCTTGATTACCGATGCCGGGCCGCGTGAAAGCCACGATTCACTCGGCGCAACGGGGCTGAACGCAAAGGCGCTACGTCAGTTGGCTTATGACCAGGGCGTATCGATCTGGGTTTTGCACCTGCGTACACCCTCGGCTGCTGCCGATCATCAGAAAGCGGAGGAGTTGTATAAACAGGTGTCTTATTACCCTGGTATCGGAGACTTCTATTATGGCGTGAGCCTTGGACAGGTTGATGAGTTTGGTAGCGTCCTGGAGATACTGGCAAATCAGATCACGCAACAGGTATTGGCTACCACGAATGGCGTACCACCGATCCCATTGGCGCAAAACAATGACAGCAAAACGCAGTTGACCAATTTACAGGATCGTGTTGCCAAGCTCGGTAATGCGCTGCGCATGCGTTATATCCAGAAAGAGTCGGGCAAGCCACTGCCCAGGGTATTTAATGCCTGGATGGTTGACCGCGATTTTATGCATCCTGAGCGATCGGCGGTCGATGTGCGCGTGTTACTGACTCGCGATCAGCTAAGCGATCTGAAAAGTGTGATGCAGCAGGTGCTGGAACTGGCTGAAGAAGGTGTGTTAAGCCCACAAAACTTTATCGACGACCTGAAAAGTCTGGCGGCAACAATAAGCCGCGATCCATCGTCGGTGGCAGGCAGCACTTCCGGATCGGGAGCCAATTTGGCAGAGATGGGTTATATGCGTGAGTATATCGAAGATTTGCCCTACACCGGTGAAGTCATGAACCTGACGCTCGAAAGTTGGGAAGAATGGTCGGCCAAGGTCCAGATCGAATTCATGAACCGACTCGAAAGCAAGATTAACTACTACCAGGCATTGCACGACCATACAGACCTTTGGGTTACTCCGGGTGGCGGTGCAGTTTCCGGTAACTCGGTATTTCCAGTTGCCCTCGACCTGTTGCCCTGAGGGAGGTATGCCTGAATAATTTCCTGTTATGCGCTGGCGATATGCTATTAGCGGGGTGCTGAGATATGGGCGATATTGTTTATTCGCTCAAAAATGTCGTCAAACACCGAATTATTGAAAATGCAGGTTTTAGACTTTGCATACCCAGCATAGAAATTCAGGCCGGGGAAAATATCGCATTAGTCGGCCATAGCGGTTGTGGCAAGAGCACCCTGATGGATATGTTCGCGTTGATCTTGCGCCCTGATGAGACTGATCAGTTTGAGATTAGTCCGGTCGGTGACAAGTCGCACAAGGTAGATAAACTGTGGCAACGAAATAAACTGGATAGCCTGGCACAGGTCCGCAGGCATCACATTGGGTATGTGTTGCAGTCCGGCGGCCTGTTGCCTTATCTAACCGTCCGCGAAAATATTGAGCTACCACGCAAGCTGCTCAAGTTAGCGGACGATGACTCTATTATTTCTATATCACGCGTACTCGGTATACACCGCCAGCTCGACAAGCTCCCGGGCCTGTTGTCCGCCGGGGAAAGACAGCGAGCTGCTTTTGCCCGAGCCCTGTCACATAGACCATCGATATTGCTCGCCGATGAACCGACGGCAGCATTGGATCCGATTTCCGCGCGTAAAATCATGGCGGTAGTGATGGAATTAATCAAGGGCTTAAAAATTACCCTGATCACGGCCAGTCATGACTGGGCGCATGTTTACAGGATGGAATTACGTATCCTGGACCAGAAGGCTGGCCCTGTCGAGGGGGGTCGTATTTATCAATCCACATTTCGAGACTAATGGGCTCCGCCCAATCCTAATTAATGGAAATGGACTGATATGAGCCAGGTGGGAAATATTGTACGACTGAGTTTTCGTGACTATATCCACGAATGGCGTATGTCTGGATGTTTTGTATTTGCGCTCGCTGCAGTACTGGCGCCGATGATGATTTTGTTCGGATTGAAATTTGGTATCGTCAGTTCGATGATCTATGAACTGGTGGAAAACCCGGTCAATCGGGAAATCAGGCCTATAGGCAGCGGTCGGTATGATCAGCAATGGATTGATGGTTATCGCGACCGTGACGATGTCGAGTTTATCATTCCTAAGACACGCACCCTCGCTGCCAGTATCCAGCTTAGAAGCGATACAGCAAAAAGAATTATATCGACCGAGCTGATGGCGACGGCAGAGGGGGACCCCTTGCTCAGGAATTTATCGAATACACCGCAAAATTTATTTCAGATTATTCTGAGCCAGGGTGCCGCTAAAAAATTGAACCTGGTCAGAGGTAATCAGGTTGATGCAAGCCTGGCCCGGCAATTTCGGGGCAAACGCGAACGTGTGCATCTGAGCCTAAAGGTAATCGATATTGCCGATGCGTCAGTAAGCAGTCGTAGTATCGCCTTTGTTCATCTCGATTTATTGCTTGCTACTGAATCTTTTAAAGATGGCAGATCGGTACCAGGGCTAGGCTGGAGTGGGAATTCGGTCAACGAGGTATCGCGAAAGTATCCTTCGTTTCGGATGTATGCAAGTTCAATTTACGACGTCGAAAACCTGGTACAGAGCCTGGAAGACCAGGGTGTACGGGTTAAGGCAAACGCGGCAGAGATCGCGACTGTGCAGTCGATTGAACGCAACCTGACGATTATATTCTGGATTGTTGCTTGCGTAGGCGCCACCGGATTTGCGTTCTCACTGGGAGCCAGTTTGTGGGCCAACGTTGATCGTAAGAAAAAAGAACTCAGTATTTTACGCCTGTTAGGCTTCAACACTAGCAAAATTGTATTGTTTCCGGTCATGCAATCACTCTACACCGCGGTTCTCGGCTGGCTGTTGGCTGTTTTGGTCTATCTCTTATTTGAACAGATAATCAATCGTCTTCTCGCGCCGCGTTTGAATCTGAATCAAACCCTCTGTTATTTGATTTCAGATCATTTTTTCTGGGCTTTCGGGCTAACCGTGGTTACCGCTATCTTCGCTGCTATCATAGGGGGTATGCGGGCCGCTGAGATCGAACCGTCCGATGGTTTGCGAGATATATAACCCATCTTTAAAAACAGGCCATGATAGTGTCATGCACTGTGTAGGAAAATTCCCACAAAAAATATTGTCATTGAATTACATGAACTATGTATAGTGCCTGACTGGCAACCGTGAAGCCTGGTATATTGCTGCGCTGCAGTTGCTCCTCGCATTGGATAAAAATATCTGGTCATAAAGGCATTTCCACAGTAGATTTAGTTAAAATCGACAGGCTCCTGGTTCAGAATGCAATCTCTCAGCTTAGATCAAAACTCTGCATCACTTTACCTGCTATGCGGTGAAGAACCTTTGTTGCTGCGTGACTGGTTGGACAGTGCGCGTGAATCGCTAAAACAGGCGGGATTCGAAGATATTCAGAGCCACACTACCGATACGGGTTTCGACTGGGAAGATTTGCTTAATGAGATCAGCGCGCCCTCACTGTTCGCTAATAAAAAATGTCGCATCATTCGCATACCCAATGGCAAACCGGGGTCGAAGGGTAGTAAGGTTATCCAGGCTTTATGCGAAAACTCCCCAGACGATACGATCTTTATTTTTGTGGTCCCGAAACTGGATCGCCCGACGAAAAATTCCAGCTGGGCCAAGTGCCTGCAACGGACGGGGGAAATTGTCGAGTTGAAGCCGGTATATCCCGATCAACTGGCGGATTGGATATTTCAGAGAGCCAGGCAGAAATCTCTTTCGATCAGTTTAGAATCAGCATCATTTCTTGCCGAGCGTACCGAGGGCAATTTACTCGCAGCCGATCAGGAACTTGAAAAATTGTCGATTCGTTTTTCTGGTGAAAAAGAACCTACTTTTGATGTAATAGAGGAGTCGGTGGCACAAAGTGCACGTTACAATAATTTCGTACTGGTGGACGCCTGCCTGGCGGGTAATGCTCCCAGGGCGATGAAGGTACTGAACAGTTTGATTGCTGAAGGTTATGTTACGACACAGTTGCTATGGGCCTTGCAATCAAGCTTGCAGCAAATGAGCTGCTTAAAGCAGGCGCAACTAAGCGGTCGGATCAATCAAAGACTATGGCAGGACTTGAGGATCTGGAGTTCGAAACAAAAATTGTTTAAAACTGCCCTGGCAAGATTAGGGCTCGAACAGATTGAGCGTTTATTACAAAGCTGTGCTACATTAGACCGAATCGGCAAGGGTCAGCAAGATGCTGAATTTCCGCAGGCAGAATGGCTACAAATGAAGTCCCTGGTGGGCCAGTATTGTGGGATCACGCCGACAGAAATTTTGATACAGGACTAGTCAATGCGTGTTGCAGTAAACAACGAAATTAGCTCGGACGGTGGCGATATTGAGCAATATATGGCGCAGTTGGGCCGGCAGGCTCGAGCGGCTGCTGAGATTTTGGCCCAGACTGACCCAGAAGCTAAAAACGACGCATTGCTGAAAATTGCCGAGGCCATAAACCAGCAACGCGAACTGATCAAAGCCGAGAACCAGAAGGATATGCGTGATGGTGAACTAAATGGTCTCGATGCAGCTATGCTCGATCGACTATTATTATCCGATGCAGGTATTGATGCGATGATCGAAGGATTGCGACAAATAGTATCCTTGCCCGATCCAGTTGGTGAAATTAGCGAACTGGAGTATCGTCCATCCGGAATTCAGGTAGGTAAAATGCGTGTTCCGCTGGGTGTGATCGGTATTATTTATGAATCTCGGCCCAATGTTACGATCGATGCAGCGGCGCTCTGCCTGAAATCTGGTAATGCCAGTATCCTGCGTGGTGGCAAAGAAGCAATAAACTCAAACCAGGCTATTTATCAGTGCATCAAGCAGGGACTTAAGCTAGCGGGTCTGCCACAGACTT
>Ga0209997_10000313_pt1 | contig 15738 bp, 9 predicted proteins | sample CR04metaG_FD_182079 | JGI IMG/M metagenome (GOLD analysis project Ga0209997, IMG submission 182079) | Deep subsurface microbial communities from Mariana Trench to uncover new lineages of life (NeLLi) - CR04 metaG (SPAdes) (version 2) | ecosystem: Environmental > Aquatic > Marine > Ocean trench >...
CGCGGGCCGAGGCGAACAGGCTGTCCCGGGCATGATCGAACAGAGCGGCAAGGTTCCACTCCAAATAGGCCACTACGCGACGCCGGTAGGCGGCCAGAATGCTGCTCGCGTCCGCGACGTTGACGACATCGTCCGGCACGCCCCGGGCCGCGGGCGCCGCTCCTGGCGTAGCCTGCGAGGGATGCGTAAGAAGCTGATGGAGAGCGTGAATGGCCGCTCCATTTCGCCCTTCGAAGGAAACGCCCATACCGCCGTCGATGACTCTCGCGACTAGAACGGTAAGTTCGAACTCCGTTACCCTGCCTTTCATCTGCGCGGAGAACCGCACGATCAGCTCATCGTAGCGCTCCAGGGTCTTGTCACCGATGACGATGCCGCTGCCGTGAGTGCCCTCGACGGCAAGGAAGAGCCCGCCAGCGCAAAAGTCCTTGATCAGACACGCGCGGCTGGCGCCGCCCTCGATGCCGACCTTGGCCTCTACCTGCAAAGCCTCTCGTACGTGGCGCCGTCGGTCGTCACCGGACAGACTGCTGTAGTCATCGGAGGACGCCGGCTCGCAAGGCGCGTCGATGCCCGCAGACCGAACACGCTCGCTGGATATGGCCATTCACTAGATTCCCAATATGGCCCCTGGACGGAGCCTACAAAGCTATTTATCGGACAAATTCGGGCAAAACTCACATCGGTTCCTGGAAAATGCGACTCGCTTCATACCTTTTGTCCGGCCCTGGGGTCGCCGAAACAGGGGAATCCGGGGTTGGATACCCGGTTGTGTGAATTCCAGGGCTATGGCGGGGCCCCCTTCCTGCCGATAGGGAACGAGAGGACTCTTTCGGCTCCATCGCCCAACTTGGCCCAACTTGGACCGGGCTCGATGGCTTTGGCCCGCCGCAGCCGAGCGATCGTTCCACGGCATGCCTGACTGCGACTCTTGTGGCGGAATTTGTAGATGCACGCCCCCAAACCGAAACCGGTCTGTCCGGAAAAAATTGGTAAGTACAAAATCGTGGATGTCGCGGGAAGCGGCGCCATGGGCGATGTGTACGTAGGCTACGATCCGTTCATCGATCGCGCCGTCGCCATCAAAGTGTGTACCCATAACGACGGCTCGGACAGCGCCCGAGTTGCGCGCAAGCTATTCGTCAACGAAGCGCAGGCTGCCGGGGCCTTGGACCATCCAAACATCCTGAAGATCTATGACGCTGGCGAGGAGAATGGCCAACCCTTTATCGTTATGGAGTACATCGCCGAGGCTCGGACGCTGCGATCGTACTGCACGCCGGAAAACCTCCTGCCCATACCACTGGTCATTCAAGTCGTTCGACAATGCGCAGAGGCACTGGAGTATGCGCATGGTCGAGGCGTGCTGCACCGGGACATCAAGCCCGCTAACGTCATGCTCACGCGAGACGGGCAGGTCAAGATCGGTGATTTCGGAATCGCGAAGCGCATGACGACCGACGATACCGAAACCCGCCGAATGGTGGGCTCGCCGCGCTACATGTCGCCGGAGCAGGTCAACAGCGAGAACGTGACCAATCAGACCGATCTCTATTCGCTCGGCGTCAGCATGTACGAGCTGCTTACGGGAAAACCTCCATTCACCGCCAGAGGTCTTTCACAGCTCATCATGATGATTCGCTGCGAAGAGCCAAAGCCACTACGCGCACGGCGACCAGAGGTCCCCGAGTCGCTCGAAGCCATCGTGAAGCGCGCCATGGAAAAATCTCTGGAATGGCGCTACCAGAGCGGTGCAGAGATGGCCTCGGATCTCACCTCCGTGTACGAGAAGATTCAGCAACAGGCAATTATTCTGTCTCCGGAACAGCGATTCAGCGCCGCACGGAGGCTGCGATTTTTCGGGGAATTCTCCGATAGCGAGCTCAGAGAAGTACTGGACGCCGCCAGCTGGGAGCAGTTTTCATCGGGAGATCATGTCATCATCGAGGCCGGTCTCGATCAGTCACTTTTTATTCTGGTCACGGGAGAGGTGACCATCAGCGTTGCTGATCGCGCCGTCGGGACGCTGGGTGAAGGCGACTGTGTCGGCGAGCTGAGTTACCTGTCGAATTCCAAACGCAGTGCGTCCATCATCGCAATCGACGATGTCACGGCCTTGAGGATAGATTCTGCATTACTCGACTGGGCTTCGATTCCCGTGCAGATGCGCTTCAACAAGTCTTTCCAACAAGTGTTGATCGAGCGCTTGGCGCGCACCACCTTCGAACTCGCGAAGTACGTAAGCTAGCTGCCCCCCGCTTAATCGTAGGTTGAGCTGAGCGAAGCGAAGCCCAACAGAGATGCATCCGGAATCTCCGACCTAAGCGCGCAGCGACCGCACATGCGCGTCGATGGCCGCGCTCACCGCGTGGGCCGAGCGCACGGCACCCTCCTGCCACGAAGTCCAGTAGCTGAGATGCTCACCAGCCAGATAAATGCGCCCGTCGGGGCGATTCAGGATCGGATAGATCTGCTCACGCGTACGGGGGTCCCAGTTGGCGAAGGCACTTTCATTGTAGGGAATATTCTGCCAGGCGACGGAGATGGGTTTTGACAGCATACTCTCCATCCCCGGATGAAACAGCGAAACGCCGTCTCTCGACAGAGCGGCGCGTTCTGCGGTGCTTCTGTTGCCGAACTCACTGGCTAAGTTGCCGTAGTTGTAGGCGCCGATCAGTATCCCGCTCTTTCCGTGAAAGCCGCTGCTCGGGTACCAGATCTGGGTAATTTCACGCTGTGTCCAGGAAATACCGCCGTAGATCCCGAGTCGGTCTTCCCAGAATCTCGGCTGGGATTGCCAGGCGAGCTTGCAGGCATTTATATATGGCGCTGCTGCGATGGCTGTACGATGCTCGGCGTCGAAGTCGCTGTCGATGGCCTTGAGAACAGGCAGCGGTATCGTGCAAATGCAGAAGTCGGCTTCCAGTTCCTGTTCTTCCGCGCCGATTTTGTCACCGTAGACGATACGCACCCCGGCAGAGCGCTTGCGAATTTCACGAACATGCGCCCCGTAGGTGATGCGCCCCGCGAGCCGTGATTCGAAGGCGCGGGCAATTCGATCCATGCCTCCCACCGGCTGCAGCATGGTCGCCTGCTGCGCGAATCTTTTCTCGAACCCCATATGCCAGTACCAGAATCTGGAATCCACCAGAGCCTCGAATGCCAGCGGCGCGCGGCCACGCCCCGAGGCGAGCCCCGCACCGGGGAACTCTTCGAAGCCAGCACGGGGCGAGCCACGGTAGCGAAAGTTTCCATCGAGATCACCGAAATGCTTGAAAAAATACAGCAGCCGCCGTCTGTCCAGTCCACCCAGCGCCTCGTCCAGGGCGCCACTGTCGGTGGCTTTGACCAGGAGCTCGGCGATGTGTCCCGCGGTGTCGCTGTGCAGCTGTCGTGACTCGATGGGCTTGCCACCGAAGGCTTCGTCATCCTGGAACATCGCGCTTCTGTTGGCGTTCACGAAAACCTCGAGATCGACCCCGAATTCCCGGCAATAGCCGAGCACCGCCGAGTGATTCGCCGGAATGCGCGCAGCTCCTGGATTGAAGTAGAGGCCATGGTCGAACTCACAGACTTGCTCGGCACGGCCACGTTCTTCGACCGAGTCCCCCCGCCGCAGTGTCCAGCACCGACCGCCAGCGCGCTCGCGCGATTCCAGCAAATAGCAATCGTATCCCGCCTTTCCGAGCAGGTAGGCGGCGGTCAGGCCAGCCAGGCCGGCACCGAGAATGGCAACGCTGGATCCGCTACCGGAACCGGGTTCGAGCTCGGGAGGGCTGGCATGAGCGAGGTCGTCCGGCAACAGACCGAGACCCTGCATGACGAGATAGGCAGCGCCGAAGCCACCTGCTTTGCCGACCAGGTTCACAAACTGTCGGCGGGTCAGTGTCTCGAATCGTGTCGGGTCCACGATTCACCCGACCCGATTCACACGTTCGGAAACACCGTCGAGCCGATAACCCATCGTTGCCCCTCCGCATCCCAGTCCAGGCGCACGACCCCGCCATTTTGAAACGCGACCACACAGCCGTCCGCCTCTCCCGTGATCAGATATGACACGATCCGCTCCATGAATGGAAGGTGGCCCACAACCATCTCATTGCGGTCCTTCGGCAGTTCGCCAGCGAACGCTTCGACGTCATCCAGCGGCCCGATGCCGTCCCGTGATTTGACGCCTTCACCAGGTTTCAGCGACACGGCGAATATTTCGGCGGTCTGTGATGCGCGCGCCTTGCCGCTGTGCCAGATGACATCGACGGTGACGCCGGCCTGCGACAATATTCTCGCCACGCGTGTGACTTCCGCCACCCCGTCCGGCGTCAATCCACGCTGTGGGTCGACGTCCTTCGAAGCACTCTTGCCATGTTGCGAGAAGTAAATCGGCATGTTTGGTTACACCCAATCGGTGGCCATCGGACCCACCCACAATGCATCAAAACAGCGAACGCGTCGACAACTCGGGGTCGTGGCGCAGGCTATTCTTGTCGATTGAATAGTACCGCCGCGGATCGATTATCTCGACCCGTGGGCGTTCAGCCAGGAAGCAAATTCCTTCCAGGGTGAATGGCGCGCAAATGCGAATACCGCGCCTCGAGGTGCTATTCAGGCCGGATACTGAAAGCCGAAATACGCAATAGGCATAGTGTTGCAATGGGTATGGCCAGCGAACAATACGACTACGATGTGGGCTTCACGCTCGGCACCAGCAGTGGCGTCATCGATCCCCACATCCCGGGCTATCGAGTCGAGGGGCTAATCGGCTCGGGCGGCATGGCGTCCGTGTATCTCGCCATCCAGGAGTCCCTCGAGCGCCCCGTCGCGCTCAAGGTCCTGGACCACCCCGAGTCAGCCGAGTACCAGGAACGATTTCTGAACGAAGGGCGCATTGTCGCGTCCCTCACGCACTCCAACATCATTACGGTCCACGACATCGGCGTCGCCGCGCGTCATCTGTATATATCCATGGAGTATGTGGAAGGCGGCGACCTCCGGCGCAAGATCCGCGCCGGCATGACGCCGCTGGAAGCCTTCGACATCGTCGAGCGTATCGGCAGCGCACTGCAACTCGCCCACGACCGCCGTGTGGTTCACAGAGACGTGAAGCCGGCCAACATCCTGTTCCGGCTCGACGGTACTCCGTTGCTCGCCGACTTTGGCATCGCCAAAGACCATCATAGCGACAGCGGCCTTACCATGGACGGCAGCGTCGTCGGCAGCCCCTACTATCTCAGTCCCGAGCTCGCCAGGGCCCAGGGCATCGACGGGCGCGCGGACATTTACAGCCTCGGCATCATCCTCTACGAGATGCTGGTAGGGGAGAAGCCTTTCAAGGGTGAATCCGCGGTCGACACGATCTTCAAGCATCTCAATGAACCCCCGCCTGCGTTGCCGGAAGAATTGATTCGACTGCAATACTTTCTCGACAAGATGCTGGCCAAGATGCCCTCGGGTCGCTTCAGCGACATGGGCGAACTGTTGGACGAAGTACGGGCATTGCAGGCGCGTGGATTCGACGACATCGCCGACCGAGTCGTCCGGAGCACTGACACGACCCTGATGCTGGAGAAGACCTGGATCAAGAACGCGGTAAAAAAGAAATCCTCCGGCTTCAAGAAACTTCTGCGCACCGCAAGTCTTGCCGCGGGCTTGGGCGCAATGGCGCTGGGTGCCTGGTACTTTCTGGATAGAGACGCCGTGCCACTCACCTTCCGGGACGGGGCCGACACCAGCGAATTGACTCAGATGGCGGGCCTGTCGCCGACCACGGGTTCCGATACAGACGTTGCGGTCAGCGGCGCGATGGGCGCGACGCGCACCAACCTCGACGCGAGAATCCCGTCATCGCTTACAGTCGCCAGAAAACCGGCCTCTACGAGCACGAAAACTGCCAGGAAGTCTTCCACGACGCAGAGCGACAAGCTCGACGTCAAAGCGAAGGTTCCGCCGAAAGCCAGAAAGCAGACCGTCGCCAAACGCAGACCCGAGCCCCGCGCAATGATTCCCAGGAAATCCGTGAAGCAACGGGAAATCAAGTACTTGAGCAGGCTCGCGCGCAAGCGTCTTCAGCAAGGCAAACTCGACAAGCCATTTGGCGACAATGCGGTATTCTATCGGGATCAGCTGGTCAGGGTTGCGCCTGGCAGCGCCGTAGCCGCCCGCATTTCTTACGACATTGCCGAGCGCTACCGAAAACGCGCCGAGCACGAAATAGCGACCGGGCAGTTTCTGGCTGCCAGGAGTTCAATCGATGACGGCTTGCGGGTGCGCCCCGATCACAAGCGCCTCAGGCGCTTGAAGGAAAACGCGGTGTCCGAGTACTCCAAGGGCTGGGCCAAAGGCATCTACGACCAGTTCAAGCGATCGTTCACCGACACCAAGGCAAGCCCCGTACGAAGCAACGGTCCCCGGCCCGACAGCTAACCGGATAGCCCTGCCCCGGCTGGGGCCATTCTCCGGCGGACGCGATGCCTGCCCGCTCCGGCCTCCAGTACACGGCCATGACAGGCCGACCTGGCGTATTCGGACTCAGAAAAGCGCGGCTGGTATACACAATACCAACGACATTCAAAGAGTTATCCACAGTGCGACGCACAATTCTCACCGAAAGCGCCGTGCCACGGTGCACCGAACCGCGCAAGTGACGCCCGTCACAAATGAAGCAGCTCGATGAAGATCAACATCGCTTTTAAATTGATGATGACGCTTTCGTCATGGAACAATAGAAGCTAACGACTACTCTAATTGCATGGGGAGTTGGGGGACGTGTGTTGCGGAGTCGTGCTAGTCGCTATGCGATTTCGCACATATGGTGGCGGCGAGGAGCTGTGACTAAACGGAGTGTGTCGTGTAACTGCGCTTTTCGGTTGCTAAAAGAGCTGAACGCGTTCGAAGATCGCTTTCCTGCTCCAGCGTGGCTGCACACAGACTCGAGTATCCCGATGTCGGGATAGCTCCGCCGCTTCAGGCCTTAACCGCGCAGGGGTACTGACAGATGACGGAGTCCACGGTCCTGGCCGGCAACGGCACGAAGTCGAAGTTCATCGAATCCCTGGGCAGCTATGCCCAAACCCACAAGGCTCGCCACTGGAAAGGCACTTTCGGTGAGTTTCTCGAGGATATACTTCCGCAAGACCCGAGTGGGTTCTGCCGCAACAGCCACCAGTACATCTGGGACATGATGCGCTGGAAAGCGGGCCGCTCTGCCAACGGCAAGCGGGACCCCGCGATCAGCCTGTTTTCCTCTGAGCTCTACGGCATCGACGATGCGCTGGAGCGGATCGCCGATTACTTCAAAGCCGCCAGCGCCGGTTCCGAAGTCGGACGGCGCCTGCTTCTGCTGCTGGGACCGCCGTCCGGTGGGAAGTCCACGGTCGTCATTCTGCTGAAGCGGGGCCTCGAGGAATACAGCCACACCGACGAGGGCACCATCTACGCGATAGAGGACTGCCCGGTCCACGAATCTCCGCTGCACCTCATTCCTCACGGCTTGCGCGCTGAATTTCGCGAGAACTACGGCGTCGACATCGCCGGCGAGCTGTGCCCTCACAGCCGCTCGCGCCTCGACGAGGAGTTCGAGGGCGATTTCATGAAAATGCCCGTGGAACGCATTTTTCTCTCTGAAGCGGCGCGCGTCGGCGTCGGCACCTACGCACCCCACGATCCGACCACCGCAGACATCGCTGATCTGGTGGGCTCGGTGGATCTTTCCAAGGTCGCGGAGATCGGCGACGAGGGCGACCCCCGCGCCTGGTCTTGGTCGGGCGCCGTGTACGCTGCCAGCCGCGGCGTGCTGGAGATGATCGAGATTCTCAAGGTCAAACGGGAATTTCTGTACCTTCTTCTGACGCTCACCCAGGAGAAAAACGTCAAAGTGTCGCGCTTTCCCTTGATATATCTCGATGAAACCATACTCGCGCACACCAACATGGCGGAGTTCCGCAAGTTCCTCCAGGAGAAGGAGAACGAGGCGTTGCTCGACCGCATGGTCATCGTGCAAGTGCCCTACACGCTTTCGTTCCATGAGGAGGCGCGCATCTATAAGAAACTCATCTCCTCGACGCGCGCGTTCCAGGAAGTACATCTCGACCCACACGCCCTCAAGACTTCGGCCGCATTCGCAGTGCTGACACGCTTTGCCAACTCGAAGCGCGAGGATCTGGACGTTTCCAAAAAGGCCCGCCTGTTCGCCGGCGAGGACGTCGAGGGATTCTCCGAATCGGAGATCGATCGGATTCGCGCTGAGTCGCCCGACGAGGGGCTTGGCGGCATCAGTCCGCGGTTCATTATCAATGCGCTCTCGAATGCCATCATCAAGAGCGAGGCGAAGAGCCTCACCACCATGGAGGTGTTGCTAACCCTCAAGGATTCGATCGAGTCCGACGCGCGTATCGACGCCAAGCAGAAGCGCGGTTGGATCGATTTGCTGGTGACGGCCCGTAAGGATTTCTACAACCGCTGGGTCAAGGAGGACATCCACCGCGCTCTGTTTGTTTCCTTCGAGGAAGAGGCAGAGGGATTGCTTGAGAAATACCTCGACGAGGTCGAAGCGATGCTCGACAGCCGCGAGATCGCCGACAGTATGACCGGCGAGACACGGCCACCCGACGAGCGCTTTCTGCGCTCTGTGGAAGAGAAGATCAACATCTCCGACGCGGGCAAGGAAAGCTTCCGGCAGGAGGTGGTGCGAAAAGCCATGGTTGCCTACAAGCGGGGAGAAAAATTCAGTCTCAGCAGCCACAGCAAGCTCAAGGACGCCGTGGAGCAGTATCTGTTCGAAGAACGGCGCGACGTGCTGCGACTGGTTACTTCCGTGACACGCCCCGATGACGACGTACAGGCGAAAATCTCGGCGGTCGAGGAGCGACTGGTGAACGAGTACGGATACGACATCCACAGCGCCAAGGAAGCGTTGAGCTACGTGACCACGCTTCTCAGTCAGGAGTAGCCGTGCGGGCAAGATGGAAGCGCCATGTCATCCGATAGCCATAATCGGTCCGCAATCGTCCAGTCGACCCGCTGGTACGACCTCTTTTCGCGCGGCGCCCGTGACTGGCTGCGTCACAACGAGAAAGTTCGCGAGTCCGTAAGGGCGTTCCTGCCCGAGCTGATCTCGGGACCGGATGTGCTCACACAGCCCGAGAACCGCACCGTGAAGGTGCCGATAAAATTTCTCGAGCACTATCGATTCCGCCTCTCTGACAGCGACACGCAAACGGGCGTGGGCCAGGGTGAGGGCGCCAAACCCGGCGACGTGCTGCGGCCCGCTGCCCCAGGTGGGCGCGGGGACGGTGGTGCGGGCACCGGAGAAGGCGGCGTCGAATTCGTCCTGGAATTCAAAGTCGACGAAATTCTCGACTGGCTGTGGGAAGAGCTGGAACTCCCCAATCTCGAGCCAAAGACCGCCGACAGCATGGACCAATCGGAGTACGTTCGCGAAGGCATCGATCGTCGTGGCCCGCGCGCCAGGCTGGATCGCCGCAGAACGATCAAGGAGGCAGTGAAGCGCCGTGCGATTCAGACGAACCCGCTCCCCTTTACCGACGACGATCTGCGCTTTCGTCAACTGGCGCGCCGGCCGCAACCGCTCACTCAGGCCGCGATCATATTCATCCTCGATGTCTCCTCCAGCATGGATGAGGCCTCGCGTCAGCTCGCCAAGTCGTTCTTTTTCTGGGCACTGCAGGGTATTCGCCGCCAGCACGCGAGAATCGAAACCGCCTTTATTGGTCACACGGTAAACGCGTGGGAATTCTCGGAAGAGGAGTTTTTCGCGGTACGCGCCACCGGCGGAACCGAGGCATCCGGAGCATTCGCCCTTTCCCTCGACGTCATCCGCGAACGATTCGACCCTTCTCAGTACAACATCTACGTCTTTTATGCCTCCGACGGCGACAACTTCGCCGCCGACAGGGAGGCTTCCAGGGAACGGCTGAAGGAACTCTCGACCATCAGCAATTTCATGGGGTATGTGGAGACCACGCGGCGCGCCAGTGACCGCCTGAACACGGAGATGGGCCGCCTGTTCAAGGAGCTCGCCGAAGGCGAGACTGCAGCCGACAGCTATGCCCTGGGCGCTCAAGAAGACATCTGGGACGCGATTCGGCGCTTTTTCACCCAGCAAGCCACGCAAGAGGACTGAGGCCATGGCTGGCGACAGTCGGTTCTACCGAATCGAGATGGAGGAGCTCGCGCACAGCTTCGGGCTCGATTTCTATCCCGTAGAGTTCGAGGTTGTGCCGCCAAGCTTCATGACCGAAGTGGCAGTGTACGGTCTTCCGGTGCGAATGCCTCACTGGTCGTTCGGTGTCCGCTACATTCACCAGCTCGTGCAACACAAGATGGGGCACTCGCGCATCTTCGAGGTGGTTTACCCCGGCAACCCCGGTCATGCCTTCCTGGCTAACAACAATTCCGACATGGACAACACGCTGGTGTGCGCCCACGTGCTCGGCCACGCCGATTTTTCGAAAAACAACGAGCTGTTCCGCCGCGTCCACAAGCAGGTAGGTGCGCGCATCGTGGATATGGCCGCCAATCACGCGCGGCGCATCGAGCGGGCCATCGAGCGCCACGGCCAGGAACAGGTGGAGCTGGTGCTGGATGCGGCGCTGTCGCTCGAGCAGCATATCGACATCAATCAGGCGCTGAACCGCGTTCGCTACAGCGACATGGAACAGGACGACGATGACCCTCTGGCCGATACATTCGCAAGGCGATTCGACACCTTGCCCGGCGCGGGCGGCGGTGAAGAATCCGAACAAGAGGAACAACCGAGCATTACGACACCACCCCGTCCGGAACAGGATCTCCTCTGGTTCATCGCCCAGTACGCACCGGACATGGAGGACTGGGAGCGGGATATCTTTCTTGCCGTTCGCGAAGAATCATTTTATTTTTACCCGGTCTTCGCATGCCAGATCATGAACGAAGGATGGGCTTCTTACTGGCATGCCAGGCTGCTGCGTGAGGCGTCCTTTCTGCCCCACGATCTTTACGTGGACGCCATGAAAACACATTCCGATGTCGTTCGGCCCACTGCGGGCGACAAGCAGATCGCCCTCAATATCAACCCCTACCATCTGGGATTCTCGATTTGGGATCGCTTCATCGAGGCCCACGGTATCGAGCAGGCCAGAACGATCATGCAGTCAGAAGACGATTTCGGATTCGTGCGCAACCACTTGGACGCCGATCTCGCCGATAAGCTCAATATCTTCGTTTATGACGCCAAGAAAAATGGTGAGATCAAAGTCACCGACAACGAGATTCATCATCTGCACGAAGCCATACTGAGTCCGAAATTCAACTTCGGTGCGCCAAGGGTCTGTGTTACGGAGGTGGGCGTCGACGGCTCGCTGGAGCTGACCCACGAGCACGGGGTCGACGGACGCGGTCTCGATACGGAGCGTGGCCAGAAGGTCATCGACTACATCCACCGTGTATGGCGGCGTCCCGTGACCATGCACACCGTGGATCTCACCGGCAAGAGCACCACCCTGGAAACTGGAAAAGCCGCCGCCTGATCCCGGACGGGGACATGCTAATTGGGGACAGATCTATTTACCCACCGGACGTAGTACGTCCGGTGGGTAAATAGATCTGTCCCCAATTAGCATGTCCCCATTTAGCGCGCTGGGTTAAGCTGCGGCCACGATTGCCATGGTGGCCACTGCACAGAGCTTGATACCATGCTCGAACGGCGACTGCGCCTGTACTCGGGGCTGATTCTCGCAGCCTACGTCATTTCCCACTTCATCAACCACAGCCTCGGTCTGTGGTCGCTGGACGCCATGGAGTCTTACCGGCGGATCAACGCCCTGGTCTGGCAGAATCCAGTGGGCACCGTCACCCTGTACGGCTCCTTCATCGTGCACGGCGTGCTGGCCCTGCGCGCACTTTTCCGGCGCACCACCCTGCGCATGCCCTGGTGGGAAGCGGTGCAACTGACCCTCGGTCTGCTGATTCCGCCGCTGATCGCCATTCACGTCATCGGTACGCGGCTGACCCAGTCGCTGCTCGGCTTCGATGTGGACTATCCGCGGATACTTTACGTGCAATGGAGCAGCCCACGCGCCCTGGTCCAGCAACCGCTGCTGGTGCTGGTCGTGTGGATCCACGTGGTCGTGGGGCTGCATTTCTGGCTGCGCCTCAAGAGCTGGTATCCGCGGGCCCTGCCGGTGCTCTATTCCCTCGCCGTGCTGCTGCCGGTGCTGGCGTTACTGGGATTCGCGCGCGCCGGCACCGAGGTGCTGGCGCTGGCGATGGATCCTGACGTTCGCAGCGCAATCCTTTCCGGCTGGACCGACGCACCCCGTGACGGCCGCCGGTTCATTCTCACCCTGGAGCCGAAAGTCTTGTGGACCATGGCTGCTTTGCTGGCGCTGGTGCTGGCGGCCCGGGAAATCCGCCGCCAGCTGCGGCGCCGCCGCAAACACGATTACACCCTCGCACATCCGACCGCGGGCTCCGTCACCGCCAGGGCGGGCCAGTCCATCCTCGAAGCGCTGCGCGTCGCGGGCATACCCCATGCGTCGGTGTGCGGCGGCCGCGCCCGCTGCACCACCTGCCGAGTGCGGGTGGGTGCGGGCGTCGAGCACCTGCCGGCGCCCCACAAGATCGAGGCCACGGCTCTGGCGCGGATCGGCGCCAGCGACAATGTGCGGCTGGCGTGTCAGACACGGCCCTCCCGCGACCTGCACATCACCCCGTTGCTGCCCGCCAACGCCAGCGCCGCCGACGCCCGGCGACCCGGTGGCGTCGGCGGACACGAGCAATCGGTGGCGGTGATGTTCGTCGACCTGCGCGCGTCCACCAAGCTCGGCGAGGAGCGTCTTCCCTACGACGTGGTCTTCATTCTGAATCTGTTCTTTGCCGAGATGTCCGAGGCGCTGCGGGAGACTCGCGGCCACTATGCGCAATTCTCCGGCGACGGACTGATGGCGCTGTACGGCCTCGAATCGGACATGGCGACTGGCTGCCGCGACGCCATGCAGGGCGCGGCGGCGATGACGAGACGGCTGGCGGCCTTGAATGATCGCCTGGCCGGAGAGCTGCGGGACCGGCTGCAAATCGGTATCGGCATCCACTGCGGCGAGGCCATCGTCGGGACCATGGGCCCGCCCTCCTCGCCCAATCTCTCCGCCATCGGCGACAACATCAACATTGCGGCGCGCCTGGAGGCGCACTGCAAGACCTATGGCGTGACGCTGGTGGTATCGCAACAGGCAGCGCGGCACGCCCGCGTCGATCTTTCGTCGTTCGACCTGCACGAGGCGCCGGTGCGCGGCCGCGAGGAACCCGTCGTCGTCTACGCCGTGCCCGACCCGTCGGCTATCAGCGAATTGACAGCCGAATTGATCGACGTCGATACGCGACGTGGCAGAATCTCTGACGATCCCATCGTATAATCAAAGCGTTTTTCTTCACCAGCCAGCGAGGCAATCGAGCGATGATTGCCCGTAGGAGCGAGCCCCCTGCGGGGGTGGACCCCCAGCGGGAGCATGCGGGCTCGCGAATTGACGCTCTAACACGTGGATCGGAACCCATGACGGAATCTCGAACCCTGCGCCTGCGCGTGATCGCGGGCACCCTCGCGGTGCTTCTGCTCAACGCCTGCAGCGATGCCACCGAACCTGCTCCTGGAAAGTCACAGAGCGCGCTCGAGGATGCGCTGCAGCGCACACACCAACAGTTGCAACAATCACGCCTGGCTCTGGGCGCTGCCGAGGGACGCATACTCGCCCTGGGCGAAGAACAGACCCGGGATCGTCGCCGCGTCGCCGACCTGACGGCCAGTTCCGCTCACCTGGAGCGGCAAAATCGCGAGCTGGGACAACAGCTCGCCCGGGCGCAGGCGCAGCTTGCGCAGAGCGCCAGCCTCCACAAAGCGCTTCGCCAGCAGCGTGACCAGAACGCACGCCGCTTACGCGCACTCAGCAGCGAACATCGGGCCATGGGCAACCGGCTTGCCAGCGCCCAGGGCGAAATCCGCCGGCTCCAGGCACGGCAATCTCCCGACCGACGCCAGAGCGCCGATGGCTACCATCGCAACGCCGTCGCCGCTCGTGAGCTCGATGAGCTACGGCGCTATAACGGCTTCCTGCTCCAGGAGCGCAGCAATCTTCAGACCTGGTTGCAGAACGCCAATGTGACGCGGGAACGACAGCAAGATGCGCTGCGCCTGTCGCAGCAGGAAGCGGACCGCGACAAATCCGGCGCCCGGACCGCGAATCGGGAACTGCGGGTGGAACTCGATGAGGCGCATCGGGCATTAGCGGATCTCGAGACATCTCGGGATGCGTTGACGAAGGAGACCCGAACGCTTCAAACGGCCGTGGCGCGGGCGACCGAGACGGAACGCGCGCGCAGCGAGGAACTGGCAAGAGCCCTGGCCGACGCCAGAACTCTGTCCGACGCCCACGACCGCCTGGCGGCCGAGTTGCAGAGCAGCCGGAGCGCGCTGGAACGGCAGCCGGCGCAACCGGGTGACGCGGGCGGTGACGCGAACGCGCTTCGCGCGGAGCTCGCGCAGGCGACCGGCACGATCGCGAAGTTGCGGGCCGCCAAGGATTATCTGGTGGAGAAGATCGAGGCCTGTGCGCTGCAGCAGCAATCGTCCCGCGCCCAGCTCGAGAAGCAGGCCAGGCATCTTGCCCTGCTGGGCAAGATGCTGCGAAGCCGGAGCGAGACCAAATCCCGGCAGCAAAGCCATGCCCGATTCATGCCAACGGGCTGGCAACCGGGGCCGGCCATGGGAATATCGAAACACTCCTGGCTGATCCCGGTGGCGACACAGACCGATGAGCAGCCAAAAAGCACGCGGCGTAAAAAGGAGCTGGACCAGACCAAGCAGAAGCTGAAGACGCTGGAGCTGGAGCGGGAAACCCTGACGAAAGCGCTCCTGGACCTGGAGACCGAGTGCGCCGCGGTCAAGGATCAAGTACAAACCCTGACCTGGGCCAACGAAGTGCTGGTCAAGGAGCTCGAGGCCGCCTACAAGTCCCGGGAAGCCGGAGCGACCGGCCTGCTTCCCGAAGGCAGTCGCGGCATCTATGTGCTGAGGGCCGGGGAGTCGCTTTCCCGGGTTGCAAAAGCCTTCTACGGCGACGCCGGACGCTGGCGGGATCTGGTGGAGGCGAACAAAGACAACATCCCCGATCCTGACATGGTCAAGGCGGGCACGATTATCGTGATTCCCGAGTAAGACGCCGGATAGTTCAGAACGACCCCTGGCCGGGCTGGAAGATGCCGCCCCGGCACTGGCCGGCGCCGATATTGCGCCACAGCACCTGGTGGCCTTCCGGCAGGGCGCGGCTGTCCGGGGTACTGAGCCATAGGCGATAGAGCAGACGCTTGTGGTCCGGACGCGGATCGTCGTCGAACTGCGAGCGCGCATGGTAGGTGACGTGGCTGTTCAGGAACTGGATGTCACCGGACTCCAGCACCATTTCCATGCACAGCTCCTCGGCAATCTCGTGTAGCAAGTCCATCGCCTGCCACTGGGCTGCGTCCATGGTCGGCACGTGGTCGAGCATCTGAGCCGATTCGATGTAGGTGCGTGAGTAGTGGCTGGTGAATTTACCGTCACGCACAGCGAATATGGGCAGCGCGTACGCGGCGGCGTTGGATCCCGCCTCCTCGCCGAAACGCGAACGATAGTACGGTGCGAACAAGTGCTCCACCAGATCCGGGCGGCGGCGCAGCATCTCGTTGTACACGGCAACGGAGCTGGCAATTCGG
>Ga0209997_10000314_pt1 | contig 15705 bp, 14 predicted proteins | sample CR04metaG_FD_182079 | JGI IMG/M metagenome (GOLD analysis project Ga0209997, IMG submission 182079) | Deep subsurface microbial communities from Mariana Trench to uncover new lineages of life (NeLLi) - CR04 metaG (SPAdes) (version 2) | ecosystem: Environmental > Aquatic > Marine > Ocean trench...
CGGCGAACCGCCCCGGCCTCCAGCGCCGGACGAAACGCCAGTCCCGGAAGCCGGACTTGCTGAGCGGGTTAAAGAAAATTTTCCGGAAGTGCAATCCAGCCGTCTGATTCAATTGTCCCCGCGCCGGCCGATTCTGCTGGTCGCGCTGGATAAACAACAACCCGGACAGAGTACCGGGTTCATCCGGACTTTTTTTGAGAACGACGCGTTTCAATCCATAGGGATCCTCCTGGTGCTGGAAGCGCATGTGAATACCGACAACACATCGCAAGTCCTCTGGAAACTGTTCAACAACCTCGATCCCAAACGCGATGTCCATGTCTCCGATCAGCGGGTCGGCATCGACGTCACACGCAAAATGCCCGAGGAAGGCTACCGGCAAAACTGGCCAGAGGAAATTGTCATGTCCGAGGACATCGTCCAACGGGTCGATCAAAAGTGGCATCAACTATTTAAAGTAAAACCTTAAGTTAATACACCTAGCTATTGTTATGGCTTTAGAAAATATAACCATCAAAGGTGCCCGCGAGCACAACCTGAAAAACGTCAATCTGACCCTGCCACGGGAACAGCTGGTGGTCATCACCGGTCTCAGCGGGTCCGGCAAATCCTCGCTCGCGTTCGATACCATCTACGCCGAGGGCCAGCGCCGCTATGTCGAATCGCTGTCCGCCTACGCCCGGCAGTTTCTGGAATTGATGGAGAAACCGGACGTCGATTACATCGAGGGCCTGTCGCCCGCCATCTCCATCGAACAGAAAGCCTCCAGTAAAAATCCCCGGTCCACCGTCGGCACCGTCACCGAAATTTACGATTACATGCGCCTGTTGTACGCCCGCGTCGGTCATGTGTTTTGTTACGGTTGCGGACGCCAGATCGCTTCGCAAACGGTTCAGCAGATCACCGATCAGGTGCAGAGCATCCCGGAGGGCCGCAAGGTGATGATCCTGGCGCCCCTCGTGAAAGACCGCAAGGGGGAATTCAAAAAGGACCTGCTCGAACTCCAGAAAAAAGGCTTCGTCCGGGCCCGGATCGACGGCGCAGTGCGCCAGCTGGAAGAAGGCGTCGAACTCAACAAAAAATTCAAGCACACGATCGAAGCAGTGGTGGACCGCCTGGTCATCAAAAGCAAGATGGGCAAGCGATTGGCGGAATCCATCGAAACCGCCCTGCAACTGGGCGACGGCAGTCTGGTGGTTTCCATCCTGGCGGGCAGAAAATCGGAAAAGGACGAGGAACTGTTGTTCAGTGAAAAGTTCGCGTGCAGTTACTGCGGCATCAGTTATCCGGAGCTGGAGCCGCGCCTGTTCTCATTCAACAATCCCACCGGTGCCTGTTTCAAATGCGATGGGCTGGGAAACAAGATGGAGATCGATCCCGACCTGGTGGTGCCCGACGCGTCGCTTTCGATCCGCGACGGGGCGATCCATCCCTGGCAGAAAAAAACCTCCATCAGTTTCCACCAGATGGTGGAAGCCCTGGCACAGAATTTCAAATTCAAATTGAGCACGCCGCTCAAGGACCTGCCGCAGGAAACCCGCGACCTCCTGCTCTACGGGGCGGGTGACCGGCCGGTGAAATATTTTTATGAGAAAAACAACCGAAGGCAGACCTATACCGGCACCTACGACGGCATCATCCCGAATTTGGAACGGCGCTACCACGAAACCGAATCCGCTTCCCAGCGGGAGGAAATCGCGCGCTACATGCGCGCCCTGCCCTGCCCTGCGTGCAACGGAACCCGGCTGAAAAAGGAAGCCGTTTCGGTACAGGTCGGCCAGAAAAATATTGTGGAGCTGACCGAACTGTCCATCGGTGCGCTGGGCCGGTTCTTCGAGGCGTTGAAATTCGGCGAGCAGGAATATGCCATCGCGCGCCGCATCGTCAAGGAGATCAAAGAGCGCCTCAAGTTTCTGATGGCCGTCGGACTGGACTACCTGACGCTCAATCGGATGTCGGCCACTCTTTCGGGAGGGGAAGGCCAGCGCATCCGCCTCGCCACGCAGATCGGATCCAGCCTGATGGGCGTGCTGTACGTGCTGGATGAACCGAGCATCGGCCTGCACCAGCGCGACAACGACCGCCTGCTGGCCACGCTCACCCAACTGCGCGACCTCGGCAACACGGTGATCGTGGTTGAACACGACGCGAGCACGATTACCGCGGCCGATTACGTGGTCGACCTCGGACCGGGCGCTGGCATCCACGGCGGGGAGGTGATTTTTGCGGGCACACCCAAGGCGTTACTGAAAAGCAAAACCTCACTCACCGCGCAATACCTTTCGGGACGCAAACAGATTCCCGTTCCCAAAAATCGCCGCAAGGGGAGCGGACACTTTCTGGAAATCAAGGGCGCGCAACACAACAATCTGAAGAGCATCGACGTCAGCATTCCGCTGGGCTGCCTCACCTGCATCACCGGCGTCTCCGGTTCCGGTAAAAGCACGCTGACCATCGACATCCTGTACAAGGCGCTCGCCAGCCACTTCTGGGGATCGATGGACAAACCGGGAGCCTTCAAGAAGATCGAGGGAATTTACCATCTGGATAAGGTGATCGACATCGACCAGTCGCCGATCGGCCGCACGCCGCGGTCCAATCCGGCCACCTACACCGGCCTGTTCACCCTGATCCGCGACCTGTTCAGCGAGGTGCCGGAAGCGCGCCTGCGCGGGTACCGTCCGGGCCGGTTCAGTTTCAACGTCAAGGGCGGGCGTTGTGAAGCCTGCCAGGGCGACGGCCTGATCAAAGTGGAGATGCATTTCCTGCCGGATATCTTCGTCACCTGCGAAGTGTGCCGTGGCAAGCGGTTCAACCGCGAGACGCTGGAGATTCTATACAAGGGCAAAACCATTGCCGGCGTGTTGGAGATGACGGCGGAAGAAGCCCTTGATTTTTTTCAAAACATCCCGGCCATCAAAAACAAGCTGAAAACCATCACCGACGTCGGGCTCGACTACATCCAACTCGGCCAGCCCGCGACCACGCTTTCCGGCGGCGAAGCACAACGCGTGAAGCTCGCCAAGGAACTCAGCAAGCGCAGTACCGGTCAAACCCTGTACATCCTCGACGAACCCACCACCGGTCTGCACTTTCACGATATCGAGCATCTGCTGGGGGTGATTTCCAAACTGGTGGACGCGGGCAACAGCGTGATCATCATCGAGCACAACCTCGACGTGATCAAAACCGCCGATTACATCATCGACCTGGGCCCGGAAGGCGGCGACAAGGGCGGCGAAGTGGTGGCCTGCGGCACGCCGGAAGAAATCGTGAAGGTCAAAAAATCCTATACGGGGCATTATTTAAAGGATTACCTGAATAAAAAATAATCGGCCCCGGACATTCTTCTCGCCTTTCCCAACCTCGTTTCACGCGCCCCGATCCCGCGCGGCAAGCGTATTGTTATAATAAATTCAATAAGATCGCAAATCCCGTTCGGCATGTGCAGGAAAAAAGGAATCCCCAAGGGAAAATCAACATCCTTAATACTATCAGGCAACGTTTTCCTTATGGGGGGTTTCATGGCTTTCATTTTCCATCATACTTCTGCTGATGAAAACCCGCCTTTTCCGAGTTCACGATTGATCAAGGAGGAGGAAATATGAGAAAAAGAAAACCCAAACCCAATCCCAACGAAGAAATCGGCGACTATATGGCCAGTCCGGTTTTGAGTATCGCTCCCGATGCGTCGACACAGGAAGCGGCACAATTAATGGAATCAAAACATATCGGATCGCTACTGGTTAAAGATGGCGATACCTATGTTGGAATTGTCACGGAAACGGATTTAACGCGGAAAATCTTGGCGCGGGGGTTGCAGGATAAAGACTCCAAGGTCAGTGACATCATGACCGCCCCGCTCCAGACTATCGATTGTCATGAACCCATTGTGGATGCCAACCAGTTGATGGCCACCAAAAGGATTCGTCATATCGCTGTTACGGAAAATGATCAAGTGGTGGGCATGCTCTCGGTCAAGGACTTGATCCATTACTTTGCCAACCCGCGTATGCGGTCCTGGTAACGACGGGATTGCGCCCGAAATGTAAGGGCTGGGGAAAGGTCAATCGGATTTTTTGGTTTCGAGGCGGGCCACGGCGCGGAACAGCTTGTCCTGGGCTTCCTTGAAGGTGTCTTCTTCGAGGTCGGTTTTTTCGAGGAGTTTTTCAGCCGCCGCACGTGCAGCTTCGGCGCGGCCGTGGTCGATCTCGTGCAGGAATTCGGCGGACTCGGCCAGCACCGTGACGCGGTTGGCGGTGACTTCGGCGTAGCCGTAGCTGACCACCAACTCGACCACCTCTTCCCCTTTTTCGTAAGAGAACCGGCCCGGACGCAGGGTGGTGAGCAGGGGCGCGTGATTGGGCAAAATGCCCAGGTCCCCGTCACATCCGGGAATATTCACCTGGTCCACTTCCGGGTCGACCACCATTTCCTTTTCCGGGGTCACCACGGTTAAAAAAAGTTTTTCCGCCATCGGTTGTTATCCTTGCTTAATTTTTTCGGCTTTTTCGTAAACTTCCTCAATTTTGCCCACCATGTAGAACGCCTGCTCGGGGATGTCCTCCATTTTGCCGTCAATGATTTCCTTGAAGCCTTTGATGGTATCCTCCACCTTGACGTATTTTCCGGGTGTGCCGGTAAACGTTTCGGCCACGAAGAACGGTTGTGACAGGTATTTTTGGATTTTACGCGCCCGCAACACCAGCGCCTTGTCTTCCTCGGTCAGTTCGTCCATACCGAGAATGGCGATGATGTCCTGCAGGTCCTTGTACCGTTGCAGAATCCGCTGAACCTCACGAGCCACCGTGTAGTGCTCTTCGCCGACGATCTGCGGGTCGAGAATCCGGGAGGTGGAGTCCAGGGGATCCACCGCCGGGTAAATGCCCAGCTCGGAAATTCTCCGGTTGAGAACGGTGGTGGCGTCGAGATGCGAGAACGTCGTCGCCGGCGCCGGGTCGGTCAAATCATCCGCCGGCACGTAAATCGCCTGAACGGAAGTGATGGACCCTTTCTTGGTCGAGGTGATGCGCTCCTGCAGGTTACCCATTTCCGTCGCCAGCGTCGGCTGGTAACCGACAGCGGAGGGGATGCGTCCCAGCAAGGCGGACACTTCGGAACCGGCCTGCGAGAAGCGGAAGATGTTGTCGATGAACAGCAGAACGTCCTGCCCGCCGACGTCGCGGAAATATTCGGCGATGGTGAGTCCCGTCAGGCCGACGCGCATACGGGCACCGGGCGGTTCGGTCATCTGGCCGAAGATCAGTGCGGTCTTGTCGATAACCTTGGACTCCACCATTTCGTGGTACAGGTCGTTCCCTTCGCGGGTACGCTCACCGACGCCGGAGAACACCGAATAGCCGCCGTGCTCCGTTCCAATGCTACGGATCAGTTCCATGATCAATACGGTTTTGCCGACACCCGCGCCGCCGAACAGGCCGGTCTTGCCTCCCTTGAGGTAGGGTTCGAGCAGGTCGATGACCTTGATGCCGGTTTCCAGCATTTCCATTTTGGTGTCCTGGTCTTCCAGGCTCGGGGCGTCGCGGTGAATACTCCAGGTCTCATCGCATTCAACCGGCGGTTTTTGGTCGACGGGTTGCCCGACGACGTTGAGGATGCGCCCCAGAACCTTATCGCCCACCGGCACGCAGATCGGTTTGCCGGTATCGTTGGCAGCCATTCCGCGCACCAGACCATCGGTGGAGTGCATGGCAACCGTGCGAACCGAATTGTCGCCCAGATGCTGAGCCACTTCCAGGGTGATGGTTTCCCCGCCGCCGCCGTTTTGACCGGGCTTTGTGACAAGGACCGCATTATAAAGCGCGGGCAGTTCCCCTTCTTTGAACCTGACATCCACGACGGGTCCGATGACCTGTGTGATGGTTCCTGTTTTCATTCCAAGCTCCTTTACTTGATAATTTTGTGTGACTCAGCCCTTGAGGGCTTCCGCCCCATTCACGATTTCGATCAGTTCCTTGGTGATGTGGGCCTGCCGGGTGCGGTTGTAGAACAGGGTCAGCTCGCCGATCATTTCCTTGGCGTTGCGGCTGGCGGAATCCATCGCGGTCATCCGGGCGCCGTGTTCGCTGGCGGAGGACTCCAGAAACGCGCGGTAGATCTGCGTCGTCATGTACCGTTTCAATAAGTCTTCGAGAATGGTTTCCTCATCCGGCTCGAAAATATAATCCGTCAGTTGGTCGTCTCCGGCCTCTTCGGAAACAATGGGAAGCAGTTGCTCGCGAATGACTTCCTGTTGCATGATGGACTTGAACTCGTTGTACACCATGTAAATCCGGTCGGTTTTGTTTTCGATGAACAGCTGGGCCAGCATGTCGCCGATTTCGACGGCCTTGAGGTATTCAAAGTCCTTGGTCCACCCGAGGTATTTATCCTGAATTTTGTACGGCCGGTTCCGGAAAAAATCCAGCCCCTTCTTGCCGGCGATGAACAGGGAGATTTCGCGGTCGGTGTTTTCCTTGATCAACTCCTGCGTCATCTTGACGATGTTGCTGTTGAACGCCCCGCACAGTCCCCGGTCTGCGGTGATCACCACCAGGAGCACCCGGTTGCCGGTTCGGTTGTCGAGCAGAGGATGCAGGTCCTTGTTGCACCGGGCGACGAGATGGTTCATCACATCGCGCATTTTATGAGCGTACGGCCGTGCGGTTTGGATCGCCGCCTGGGCCTTGCGCAGTTTGGAGGCCGAGACCAGTTTCATGGCCTTGGTCATCTGCTCGGTGTTCTTGACACTCCGTATCCGCTGTTTGACGTCTCGTAAGTTGGGCATGGCGTTTTAGAAAATTTCCTTGAAGGCGTTCACCGCGTTTTTCAGTTTCTCCTCGGTTTCATCGCTGACTTTTTTCTCTTTATCGATCGCGTCCATGATGTCCTTGTGCTTCTCTTCAATAAAGTGCAACAGGCCGGACTCGAACTTTTTAATGTCGCCGACCTTGATGTCATCCAGCAATCCGCGCACACCGGCGAAGATGGAAATCACCTGATGCACGACGGTGAGCGGTTTGTACTGATCCTGTTTCAGGAGTTCCACGAGCCGTTCTCCCCGGGACAGCTGGGCCTGGGTGACGGCGTCAAGGTCACTGCCGAACTGCGCGAACGCGGCCATTTCCCGGTACTGGGCGAGGTCGAGCCGCAACTTGCCGGCGACCTGCTTCATGGCTTTGATCTGCGCGGCGCCGCCGACACGGGAAACCGACAGGCCGACGTTGACCGCCGGGCGCACGCCGGAGTAGAACAGATCGGTTTCGAGATAAATCTGCCCGTCGGTGATGGAAATCACGTTGGTCGGGATATACGCGGACACGTCGCCCGCCTGCGTTTCAATGATCGGCAGGGCCGTCAGAGAACCCGCGCCCAACTCATCGCTCACCTTGGCGGCGCGTTCCAGCAGACGCGAATGCAGATAGAACACGTCGCCGGGATACGCTTCGCGTCCCGGAGGACGCCGCAGGAGCAGACTCAACTGGCGATAGGCCGCCGCCTGCTTGGACAGATCATCGTAAACGATCAGGCAGTGCTGGCCGTTGTCGCGGAAATATTCGCCCATGGCGCATCCGGCATAAGGCGCGATGAACTGCATCGGTGCCGGATCGCTGGCGGTGGCAGCCACCACCGTGGTGTATTTCATGGCGTCATGTTCGTCCAGGATTTTCACCACGCGCGCCACGGTCGACCGCTTCTGGCCGATGGCGACGTACACGCAGAACATGTTCTGGCCTTTCTGGTTGATGATGGTGTCGAGCACGAGGGCGGTTTTACCGGTCTGACGGTCGCCGATGATCAATTCGCGCTGGCCGCGGCCGATGGGGATCATGCCGTCGATGGCCTTGATGCCGGTCTGCATCGGTTCGTGAACGGATTTACGTTCGATCACGCCCGGCGCGATTCTTTCAATCGGCCCGTTCAGCTTGGCGTTGATCGGGCCTTTGCCGTCGATGGGGCGTCCCAGCGCGTCCACCACGCGGCCGACCAGTTCGGGGCCGATCGGCACTTCCATGATGCGTCCGGTGCGCTTGACCTCGTCCCCTTCCTTAACATCGTTGTCGAACCCGAGGATGACGGCGCCGATATTGTCTTCTTCCAGGTTCAACACCATGCCCGCCAAGTCGCCGGGGAACGTCAACAGTTCTCCGGACATGGCGTTTTCCAGACCATAGATCCGGGCGATACCGTCGCCCACCGAGATCACCCGGCCGGTTTCCTTGAGTTCAATTCCTGAGTCAAAATTCTGAATCTGTTTCTGAATCAGGGAACTGATTTCATCCGCTCGTAGACCCACTTAAGACCTCCTCTTGTTCTATAGACCGTTTCAGCAGGGCCAAACCGTTTTTGAGGGTGGCATCGGCGACCAGGCTGCCCACATTCAACCGCATTCCGCCGATCAGGCTTTCATCGACACTCGCTTCGATGATCGCGCTTTTACCCAGAACCCGTTCCAGAGTGGACTTCAGCTTTTTTAACTGTTTGTCGTTCAGGGGATGGGCGCTGACCACATTCACTCGGACCTGATTCATCCGTTTGGCAACTGCATTTTCAAAAAATTCGGTGATGTTTTTCAGAAATATCATTTTGTTGCGATCGACCAGAAGTTTCAGCAGATTGCGCACCTCGTCCAAAGCGGATACACGGTCGCACATTTCCTTGACCAGAGCCGCCTTGTTTTCCCGGGGAAACCCGGGATGGAGGAAAAACCGGTTCAGGTTGGGTTCGGTCTGGAACGCGTCCTGAAACCACCTCAGGTTTTCCAGCGCGGTTTGCAGGCGTTTGTCGTCGGAAATGGAGCCCGACAACGCTTCCGCAAACCGTTTGCCTATCTGGTTCTCGATCATAACAAGGGATCAGACATAAATTTAATGAGAGACGACGGCCCTCCAATCAGGCCTGTTTGTCCATGCTGCCCACCACTTCGTCGATGGATTCGTCCACCAGCCGGTTTTTATCGTCTTCCGTCAACGCGCGTTTCAAAATCTTTTCCGCCGAGGTGATGGTCAGGGCGGAAACATAACCCCGGATTTCGGCCAGAATCTTGTTGCGCGCCACATGAATTTCGTGCTCGGCCTCCTTCAGCATCTGGCGGCATTTAGCCTGGGTTTCGTTCAGGGTTTTCTCCTGATTTTTACGCGCTTCTTCACCGGCCAACTGGACAATGGTAAGGGCCTTATCACGCGCGGTCTGGAGCTGATTTTCAAAATCCAGCTTCAACTTTTCCGCTACCGCCTTGATATCCGCGGCGCCTTTCAAATCGCCTTCGATTTTTTTCTGGCGGGCCTCCAAAATGTTGAAAATCGGAGGGAAGGCATACTTCTTCATCACGAACATGAAAATGCCGAATGAAATGACCGACCAAAATATTAAAGTTGAGAATATTTCTATTTGCTGAAATTGCGGCATTTTCTTAATCCCAAAAAGTGATTATTGATTACAACCCGCCCGTCTGTGCCTGAGTTTTTCAACCGGGCCCGCTAACCATCAAGCAGTGGGAATGTAACCCATAATAATGAACGCCAGCACCAATGCAAACAGGGCAATCGCTTCACATAGAGCAAATCCGATCCAGCAATATTTTCCAACCCGGGCTTCCGCATTGGGCTGTCGTCCGACCGTCTCAATGGTTTTGCCAAAAATGTAAGCGATTCCCAGGCCGGCGCCGTTGAAACCAACCGCACACAATCCCATACCGATCAAACCCGCTACACTTGGATCCATTCGACCTCTCCTCAAATTTTTAGTTGTCAGATCAATGCATTTTGATGACATCGCCTATATAAAAACAGGTCAATGTCGTGAAAATATAAGCTTGGATAAAAGCGACCATAAGTTCCAAGCCATTGATGGCTATGGTAAACCCAAAAGGCAGCACACCTATGAACCACGGCAGCGACAGGGTCATACCAAATAAAACCGCCAAAATAGTATGGCCTGCCGTCATGTTGGCGAACAAACGCACCGCCAACGAGAAGGGGCGCGCCAGCATGCTGATGATTTCAATGGGAATCATCAACGGAATCAGAATTTTAGGGATGCCCGCAGGCAACAGGATTCCAAAAAAGCGCAGACCGTGGCGTCCGAACCCAATGAGCAGGGTCATAAGAAATATAAATAGCGCAAAGGTCCCGGTGACCACCAGCTGGCTGGTCAGGGTGTACGAGCCGGGAAACAAGCCGATCACATTGCAACTGAGAATGAAAAAAAACAACGAAGCGACGAAGGGGAAAAATTTCCTCTCTTCCTTACCGATGAATTCATCCACCAGCCCTCTCAGAAAGAGCAGAGCCATTTCAGCAACGCTCTGTAATTTGGTCGGCACCAGGCGGACGCCTTTTTGTCTAATCAGCATGAACATGCCGAAAACCAGCGCCAGCCCGACCCACATGATGAAAATGCCCTTGTTGAGGGAAATATCGATCCCCATGAGGTTCAAATGAACTAAAGGATGCAACTCAAAATGATGTAAGGGATTTTCTTTCATCGATACCGCTAAAGACCTTCTCCATTGGGGGTTTGATCCCCGTTGTTTTTATCTTCGTCGACCTGCAGGCCCATAGCTGTCCGGTACACGCGCAAGCAACCGGCTGCCCCCCCGAATATGACACCGGCCAAAATGCCCCACGGCCGGGTATTAAAAAAATGATCAATGGCGTACCCCATGAGCACACCGATCATGGTAGTGACCACCATTTCTGTACCCAGACGAAACGCCAAACCCAAACCTTGCTGGAGACCGCTTCCCTTGTTCATTTGTTTATTGGCGGGGCGTATCCTGACCCCCCGGCCTGAACAGGCGCAATGCGGGTCAAGGAGATACTGTTTACCTTATCCGCAGGTCTCCCGCTTGGGGGAAAACCTGCATTCAATAAACTGTCAAAAAGCGGAATGAAATTCAGATTCGTTTGGAAGAAAATCTGCCAGGCTGACCGAAATTCCCCGAACTTCGTAAAATTCCCGGAAAATTCCATTAAGAGGTCAAAAATAATTTATCAAGTGGCTATCGACTCCAGGTCCGGGCAAAAACGGTAAGAATGACCCGAAACCCCTGAAATGCCCCAACTCACTGAGAGGTTTCATAATAAGGGGTTCGGCTCATTTAATCAAGCGGAACTACAGTTTGTTAGGGGAAAAACCCGGCCCAGGTGAGGACACCCACCGTCCCCGCCCACTTTCAATGCGTTCGATTCACCGCTAATCAATAAGGGAGCTCGCCGTAGGTTTTTTCGTATTCATCAATGGGGATCATATCGATGGCATCCCAGGGGCACCCCTCAAGAACCGTGTCCATCGGCCCTTTGGTGATGCACTTTTTACAACCGATGCACAGCAGGGGGTCCACATCCACTCGGATGAAAATCGGTGCATCGGGGTTTGGGACTTCAAACATGCACAGATCCACCGGGCATTCGGTGATGCAAATCGGGGAACCGGCGCACCCGGTGCAGGCGTCGTTGATCACCGCCATTAATTTGGGCTTTCGCTTCCTTTTAACGTTTCTTTTTTCTCGTTCGGCTACGGCCATTTTGCAACACTTTATGGAAGATGGATCATAAGATTATTTTATCAAAAGTGGCTTCGATGTATAGCAAATTCCCGGCTCCCATGCAAGCTTTTGGTATGAGAGTGAGCCTTGCCCTCAAGAATAAAGCCGGGACCGGGGCCGGGCGCCTTTCCCTTTACAGTTAGAGGCGCTTATTATAAGATGAATCGTTACGGCTTGGGGTGTTTGCTGTCCGGGCCGGGACAGTTTCCGGGCTCCGGAAAACACAGATTATGCACATTATCGTTTGGTTCAAACGTTTAAATATATGGGTTTAAATCGAAAATCATGTCTTTTGAGCGCATCCTTGGCCAAGGCCAGGCGAAACATATATTAGGTCAGGCTCTATCCCGGGACCGGCTGTCCCACGCCTATCTGTTCTACGGGCCTGAAAGCGTTGGCAAAAAACTCTTGGCGATCGAATTCGCCAAGGCCCTGAACTGCTTCTCCCCCGGCACCGAAGACGCCTGCGGCACCTGCGACTCCTGCCGCAAAATCGACCACCGCGTTCACCCCGATTTCTTTTTCCTCGAGCCGACCCTGTCCACCCCCACCGCACGGGAACCGGCCATCAAAATCGACGATATCCGGGAACTGCAGAAAAAGCTGGGCTTCCTGCCCTACCAAGGCCAAACCAAGGTGGCGGTGATCGACCAGGCGGAAAAAATGAATCTCCAGGCCTGCAACGCTTTTCTGAAAACCCTGGAGGAACCGCCGTCCGCCACCATCCTCATCCTGACCACATCTAATATCAACCAGCTGTTGCCGACGATGATTTCACGCTGTCAGGGCATCAAGTTCAACCCCCTGCCGCCGGAGGCCATCCGGGAAATCCTGCTGAGCCGGGGAGAAGAAACAATGGACCCGGCCGAGGTCGATGTGCGGGTCGGCCGCTCCCAGGGACAGGTATCCCGCGCCCTTGGCGACGAAGCCACGCAAACCGCGTCCTATCGGCCGGAGATGATCCGGCTGATCGATCAGGTCTCCTTTCGGCGAATGGACCTGCTGTTCCAATGGTCAAAAGCCAGGGCCAAGGGCAGCGAACCGCTGTCCCCCATTCTGGAAGAGATGCTCGGCCTGATCCGGGACATGGCCTTTATCCGTTCAGGCGGATCGCCCGGCCAGTTGTTCAACCGGGATTTACTGGCGGAACTGGAACCGGTAGCGCGCACCAAGCCGCTGTCGGTATTGTTGGAGATGGCCGACGCGGTCTATCGGACGCAGAACGCGTTATCGGGCAACGCCAACCGCCAGCTGGCTCTGGAAACCCTGCTGTTGGATTTTTGCGAGGCGGCCTGAGATGGAACAACCCAGGAAACTCAAACGCGAATGCCCAAAGAAAGAACAGGCGAAACAGCCGCCGGGTCCGCCGCCTAAATTTGTGATCGGAGTCCGGGTGCGGGGATCGCTCAAGTCGGAGCCGTGCAATCCGCACACCCTGATACTCCGGGTCGGCATGCAGGTCATGGTCGACACCCCCGACGGTCCCAAAATGGGACAGGTGATTTCCAACAAAATCATTAATATTCGCAAAGATCCCGGTTTCGCCCCGCCCGGAATTCTGCGCATCGCCGACGAAAAAGACCTGGCCAAAGAGAAAAATCAGAAAGAACGGGAATCGAACGCCTCCCTCCTGTGCTGGTCGCTGATCGATCAACTGGGCCTGGCGATGAACCTGAGCCGGGTGGTCTATTTCGAAGAAACGAACAAATCGATGTTTTATTTCACCGCCGAAGGACGCATCGATTTCCGCGCACTGGTCAAGCAACTCGCCGCCAAACTGCGGCACCGCATTGAAATGCGCCAGGTCGGCGTGCGGGATGAGGCCAAGGCCATCACCGGCCACGGAATCTGCGGGCAATCGCTGTGCTGTTCCACCTTCCTGCCGGAGTTCACCCCGGTCACCATCCGCATGGCCAAGGATCAGGGACTGACCCTCAACCCCAGCAAAATTTCCGGCGTGTGCGGACGCCTCATGTGCTGTCTCCAATACGAGCACGACCTCTACCGGAGCATGATCAAGGAGCTTCCCAAGGTCGGCAAAATGATCGACACCCCGGAAGGCCCCGGCAAGGTGGTCAAAAACGATATCCTGAAACAGGTCGTCACGGTTCGCCTTGATGATGACTACACGGTATACTATCATCTGGACGAGCTTCGGGATTATCTGAAAAAACCTCAGGAAAAATCCGCGGCCCCAACCTCGTAACCTTTTACCCGTTCAACCCGTAATGAAGAAAACGTTTTTTATCACCACACCCATTTACTATGTCAACGACGTCCCGCATATTGGGCACGCCTACACCACCATCGCGGCGGACGTCGCGGCGCGTTACAAACGGTTGGCGGGATACGACGTGTTCTTTCTGACCGGAACCGACGAGCACGGCCAGAAAGTCCAGCAGGCTGCCGAGCAGGCAGGCCGGGAACCGCAGGCGCATGTTGACGATCTGCATGTGCGCTTCAAGGAACTCTGGGTGCGCTTCAGCATCTCCAACAACGACTTCATCCGCACCACCGAAGAACGCCACAAAAAAGTGGTCGCCGAAATCCTGCAGAAACTGTACGACGCGGGCGAAATCTACAAGGACAGCTACGAAGGCTGGTACTGCATGGCGGACGAAAGGTTCTGGACCGAAAAGGACCTCGTGGACGGCAACTGCCCGGAATGCGGGCGCAAGGTCGACAAGATCAAGGAGTTCAATTATTTTTTCAAGATGGGGCAGTACCGTGACTGGCTGGTCGAACACATCAACCAAAACGAAAACTTCATCCAGCCCAGGTCGCGGCGCAACGAAATTCTCGGCTTCCTCAAAAAACCGCTGGACGACCTGTGCATCTCGCGGCCCAAGGAACGTCTGTCCTGGGGCATTCCCCTGCCGTTCGACGACCAGTACGTCACCTACGTCTGGTTCGACGCGCTGATCAATTACATCTCGGTGCACGGGCACCTCGAACAGATCAAGGACAGCGATTACTGGCCGGCGGCGCATCAGTTGATCGGCAAGGATATCCTCACCACCCACTCGGTGTACTGGGCGACTATGTTGAAAGCCATCGGCCTCCCCCTGCCGCAGAATATTTTCGCGCACGGCTGGTGGACGGTGAACGGACAAAAAATGTCCAAATCCCTGCGCAATGTGGTGGAGCCGAACCGGCTGATCGACCAGTTCGGCGTCGACGTCATCCGCTACTTCCTGCTCCGCGAAGTGCCCTTCGGACTGGACGGCGACTTCTCGCACAAGGCGCTGATCGGCCGGATCAACAGCGATCTCGCCAACAACCTGGGCAACCTCCTGAACCGCACCCTCACTATGCTCAAGAAATACTTTAAGGGTGAGCTTCCAAAACCCGATGTAAAAGGAGATGAGGATGCTCCGCTAACCGCAAAATCCGCCGAGGTGATTAAGCAGGTCGATGCGCTTTATGACGAGCTGGCCTACAGTAAAATCCTGGCCAAAATCTGGGAGTTTCTGGATGCCGCCAATATCTATGTCAACGACACCGCGCCGTGGAACCTGGCGAAGACCGACGACGGTAAAAAGCGCCTGGCGACGGTCCTCTACAATGCCGCCGAAGCCTGCCGGGTGACCGCCATCCTCATCGCGCCGTTCATGCCCGAGACCGCCGATAAAATGATGAAGCAACTCGGCATCGACACCCCCGTCGACCAACAGGGTTTGGACTCCATAAAAAAATGGGGATGGATCCAAGCCGGCACGCAAACCCATCAGGGAACCCAGATCTTTCCGCGCATCGAAGACAAGGCCGCGGCCAAAATCCTGGAGTCGGTTACCCTCGGCGATGACGATTCCATATCGGAAAAGCCAACCGAGGCCAACGGCAAGGGCCAGATCACCATCGACGAGTTCATGAAGGTGGACCTCCGCACCGCCAAAATCCTGGAAGCGGAAAAAGTCAAGAAATCAAAAAAATTGATCAAACTGAAAGTCGACCTCGGCACCGAACAGCGCCAAGTGCTGGCCGGTATCGCCGAAGCCTACGAGCCGGAACAGCTCATCGGCCGTACCGTCATCCTGGTGGCCAACCTTAAACCCGCCAAGCTGATGGGCCACGAGTCGCAGGGCATGATCCTCGCCGGGAGCAACGACCAGACCCTCATCCTCGGTGGATTTGACGGCGACCTGCCGCCGGGAGTG
>Ga0209997_10000315_pt1 | contig 15686 bp, 15 predicted proteins | sample CR04metaG_FD_182079 | JGI IMG/M metagenome (GOLD analysis project Ga0209997, IMG submission 182079) | Deep subsurface microbial communities from Mariana Trench to uncover new lineages of life (NeLLi) - CR04 metaG (SPAdes) (version 2) | ecosystem: Environmental > Aquatic > Marine > Ocean trench...
GCTCCCTTCAAACGCTTTGGTTCTTCTATTTCCTCTTCTCCACTGTCTCTCGCATTAAGTTGTAGTCTTCCCCAACCCCATGCTCCGATAATGTAGTGTAATAAATCTAAAGCCAGTGACAATATACAGAAAAGCATTAAGGAAAAATCAATATTTTTTACTGTAAGATTTAACTGGCAGTGGACTCGGCATGCGAATATGTCGGGTCCTTTTTTTGCTCCTTTCCTAATGACACCGTATTACTTTCTAGTTCATTATCCAGGATAAAATAGCATATCTTATTGTTTTTATTGTTAATTTCTGGATTTCACAGTTTATTAAATACAAATAGTGGCTTTGTCTCACGATTTTCTACTGAAATAAACCCTATACCACATGATATTGTGGTTTATTTGCCACTTGACCACAGCCTATTGTGGTGCTATATACCTCAGTAATAAATCTATCTATCGTCCAATTAATACTCGTGGCGATGTGATATGGGGGATGTAAATGGGGAAAATCGCGCTTCAAAAGAAAGCTTGTTATTGGAAGGCAAAAGTATCTTCTTTTACAACTCCGGACCGACTTTACCGTGACCGCCTAATAGCGGGAAGCCGAGATGGATCTTGGCTATTGCCTGGTGTCTCCATCCTCTTCCGGATGCCAGGCTTTCTTATTCCAGAGTGAACTTCTCCTAAAAAGTGAAGTTCTTTTAAACGCACCAATCCTTAATAAGGTTGGTGCGTTTTTCTTTGGCCCACAATCTTCCCCGTTTAGTTAATAAACAACGGATTTAAGATAGTCTTCTGGTTCAGTCTTTGTCTTAAGCATTTTTTTGAACACGCCGATATCATTCTCTTCAAGCCACCACAATCTCGATTCAGACTTTTTTACGAATTCCGGAAACGCCTTATCTACCATATCAAAATCAGATAATTGCCTTGCATTCCTATTACGGGCACTTAATGATTTAACCAACATCGTGTGTTCAGCTTTAATCTTCCCGGCCAACCACAGTGCCAGACTGTCTGAAGTAACATTCCAGTTTGAGGATATATCCTGGTATGTATCAATCATTTTGCATGGTAACCAAACAGGAACCTTATTCAGGTTAACGATCTCCTCAATATCTTTAATTGAATCTGTCAGGGAAAGATCTGGTTCAACAGATTTTAACAAGTGCGCAGTTTGCTCCATGGCCAACAAAGCCATTTGATGTGCTGCCTTATCATCAAATCTCCATTTCTTTTGTGCTTGACGAACCTGATCTGCAAAACTCCCACCACCGGGAACGATCACGAACTTGCCTTTACCAAACTCAACGATAATTGATAACCATTCGTTCAAGCTACCTGACGACAACAAACTACCGCCGAGTTTAATGACCCACATGGTTATGGTTTTTCAAGTTCGAATAATGCAAACAATGCTGATGCCTTGTCAAAACATTCCTGATACTCAGCATCCAGTCGTGAATCCGTGACGATACCTCCGCCTGCCCAGCAATACATTCGATCTTTATGATGCAACAGCGTACGAATTGTTATATTACTATCCATATTGCCATCAAAGCCGATATACGCCATTGAACCACAATAGATACTGCGTCTATGAGGCTCAAGTTCTTCAATGATTTCCATCGCACGTAATTTTGGTGCGCCCGTAATAGAACCTCCCGGAAAGCAACCTCGTAATAGATCCAGGGCGTGAGTGTTTTCAGCAAGTTGTCCGATGACTGTGCTGACTAAATGATGTACCCTGGCAAAACTCTCCAGAGCAAACAATCTAGGAACAGACACACTTCCACTACGACATGATTTCCCGATATCATTACGTAAGAGATCGACAATCATAAGATTCTCTGCACGATCTTTTTTACTTTCCAACAAATCTTCGCTTAATGCCCTGTCTTCATAAACATCGGATGAACGTCGTCGCGTGCCCTTGATTGGTTTGCTTTCAACCAGGCCATTATCAACCTTCAAAAACCTTTCTGGTGATGTACTTAATACTGTTCCTTCAGAAATATTAAAGAAACTGCTATAGGGGGCAGGATTTAATCTTCGTAATTTCAAATAAGCAGGCCAGGGATCACCTGTAACATCAATCGCAAAACGTTGAGCCAGATTGACCTGATAGCAATCCCCTTCTCTGATGTAATGTTTAATTTTGTTGAATGCTCGTGCATAACGTTCATCGTCCATATTTGCCTGTAAATCTGAACGCACCTCAAATTCCTGTGTGCTTGTTTTTGGTGTAACTAACTCTGTATTTGTCTGAAACAGATCGAGTAGCTCATACCATTCATCGAATGTTCTTTCGTCTTTTCCGTATCCTGTGAGCCATGTCCTGCGTTGTTGATGATCTGTGACGACAGCCCAATCATAAATACCGATGGCCATCTCTGGCATGGTAATATCATGCTTAGATGTGTCAGGTATTTTTTCAATTCTGCGCCCAAGATCATAGGCAAAATAACCCAATGCACCTCCGGCAAAAGGAACTGTAGAGAGTTTATTCTCATTCTCACCAAGCAATGTCTTCACTAAGGAAAATGGATCGTCTGAAGAATGCTCATTCTTTCCATTTGCATAAACTATTTCTGTTTCATCCGCAAAGGTCTTCAATGTGATGTAGGGGCGCGCAGCAATAATATCGTATCGCCCGAGGTCAATGTACGGATAGCCGCTATCCAGGAAGATACTCCAATGTTCATTTGCAAGGGGCGTAAATAGAAGCGAAGAATCGCGACGATATGGCAACTCCGTCAATCTAAACGTCAACTGGCAACCCTCGCAATCTGTGCGACTGAAACCGCAGCAGCGCAACTCAGCACTCTTTGTTCATCTTCTTTGGGATAAGTAAGGAAATCAGTAAAGTCGATATAGCGTAAGTTATTCCTTGAGGCCAGCTTGCACACCAGAAAACGACCTGCGCCTGCACCAACTAAACAGCTTATTTTTTTTAGATCAGGTCGTGACAATATTTTCAGAAGTGATCCATTGATTCTTTCCAGTTGAGAACCTGCTACATGCTCAGCCATGTCTTTAACGTGGGGAATATCATTTTCATCCTGGAGATCCAATCCAACCATCCTTGCCAACCTTCTCGCACTATCACACTTTGTTTTACCTGCACCATCTGCTGCTAGCATCATGTCATCTTGTTCATTCAACTCATCCGTTAATCGATAGATATCAGCCATTGTTGAAAAATTCTCTGCGGCAATATTTTGCCATTGACCATCACAAAACATTTCATTCACAACAGCCATGACAGGTGTTCTGATGATACCGGTATAAACAAGCTCATTATGACGTAGCCTTTCATGATCAGTGTTACCAATATTGGCCAGTTTTCCTGATGCAAACGGGATAATGTCCGTTGTCGTACTACCAATATCAATCAATACACCATCATCTAAATGTTGTGCGACAAAACTGGCTGTCGCGTGCCAGTTTGCTGATGCGATATCAGCGATATGGGAATTTACCTTGTCGGCCTGTATTAAACCGCTTTTGCCAGCATACAAATAATAGGGATCGTTTTCGAACTGATCGGCAAGAAACTTGGTTAACTCCTTCACGCCCGTGTGCCTGTCCTTGAAAATATCAGCCAGCTCCGCTGTCATTGTAATTGTGTGTGTCACAGAATCTACCGAATCTTCTGTTATTTGTTTACGCATTTTTGACATTGCCTTTTCCAGACTGGCTAAACCTTCCCATAAAGGTGTTGCCAATTGAGCCGCAAACATCACACCGCCATCAGGATCAATCGATGCTACCTTTAAATGTGCACCACCAATATCCCAGCCAATATAAGTATTAAACGACATTTGCTCCTTCCAACAACAAACTCACAGGTAAAAATTGTTTTTTATGAACTTCAGGAATAATTCCATTTTGCCAGATGGACAAAATTAATGCTGCAGGATTTAAAGATAAAGATTGTCTCAGCCCCACATAGGAAGTCGTCAATCGGGGATTTATCTCTACAACGACAGGCCCAGACTCAGACCCAACCCCATCTTCAGGCACTATCAAATCAACTCCAATGTAACCAAACAGACCTGTATCGGCTATGGCAATTTTCTGAGCTATCTTATTAAACGGTATCCACTGTCCCTGCATGCCATTAACAATAAGTTCTGTTAATTCGCCTTTGCCATTATTGAAACAAAATTGCTGCTCATTGCATGCTAACAATTGCGCTTCCCCCTGGTAACAAATCATTGAAAGACTTGCTGGAATGCCTGGTAAATATTTTTGAATCACAAAATGTTCAACGCTAATTGAATCTTTTAATTGTTTTAAATCTTCTCTATTAGCACAGAAATAACAATCTTCTGCGCCAACGCCATCATCTGGCTTAATCACCCAACCACACTCACTCTCTGGGATTGTTTCATCTTTGAATAACACAGTTTCAATACATAAAATATCGTTTTTATTCAATAACTTAGATGTCTGTAATTTGCTACTTGCTGATTTCACTGATTCTGATGAACACCCCAACACGTGACAGCCAGATTGCTCAGCCATTAACGTCAAATCAAACAAAACATCATCACTCTCAGGTGCAATAATCCAGACTGCATCCGCGTCATTCATGCAAGATTGCCAAACATGGTAGATGTCGCCTTTTATCGTGACCGATTCAACCGGCAACAATATAGGGTCAAGACGTTTGTCACGTGTCGTAATGATGTCTGTAAAACCAGAATCCAGAAGATCAATCAGTAGTGCATCAAGCATCATGTCGCCTTCTCTGACTAAATTATAAGGCAACTCTTTGTCTTGAAGACCGCCACCCGTGATAAACTCACAAATAAATAAACGCATGATTTACTGTAATGGAAATTATTCCTGTCATTGATATTCGCCGAGGTCAGGTTGTCCACGCTGTCAAAGGCCAGCGCCAAAACTATCGTCCATTGCAAACATCTCTTTGTGAAAGTAATTCTCCGGAAGATATTGTACAGGCCTTTATTAGCTCCTACCCATTTAAAACAATTTATATTGCTGATCTTGATGCCATTGAAGGACAATCAGATAACGACCAGATAATCGAACAGTTACACGATAAATTTCAGTCAGTGACTTTCTGGGTTGATCAAGGCATATCATCGACAGTCAAATTCAAGGACCTCTTGTCAAGACAACATGTGATTGGCAGTGAAACAAACATTTCTCCTGACATACTGAATGAGATCATCATAAGTTCACCGAATATTATCCTGTCATTGGATTTTCAGGCGAATACATTTCTGGGAGTTCAGAATTTGTTACAAAAAACAAGTCTATGGCCAGGTAGAATTATTATTATGAGTCTTGCACGTGTTGGCGCAGATAATGGACCAGATTATAAACTCATTTCCAGTCTAAAAAAAACCGCTGGTGACAGAAAGATTTACGTCGCGGGCGGCGTACGCCATGAGACTGATTTAAACTTATTAAATGATATGGGTATTGATGGGGTGCTCATTGCAACTGCGTTACATACAGAACGAATAACAAACGGAATACTAAATAAATTCATAAAAAAAAATGCCCCGTAAAACGGGGCATTTAATAATAATGCTTTGCTAAAAAACAGCTTAGTATTATTATTACTACATATTAGTCGTGTGCAGCGAAAGGATGACCCGCAGAACCACGTTTGCTCAATACTTCAGAAGCTTTTGGCTCACCAGACACAGCACGTTTGATTGAAAGCTTGGTAGCTTCGTAGTTATAGTCCTGGATTTTAGTGTCGTCATCAGCTTCCCAATGAATGAACACACCTACGCAGATAAAAATATCATCAGCTTCATCAGCAGGGATGGTACCATCTTCAACACAATCCATCACGGCCATAGCGACAGCACGCTGTGCAGGACCGAACATTTGAACAGCCTGTTTTGCCCCCTTGATGGTTACCTTGTTAAAGAGAATTGTATTAGGCTTACATGCCAGATTTGGAGCAACAACCGCCATCAGCGCATTGCACCCCTCTTTTTGGTTTGTTAGTGCATTGCAGAATGCTGATTCTGCAGCACTATTGCGTGGTCCTATTATCAAGTCAACATGGGCGACTTCGTTACCATCGCCCACCAATGCTTCACCAAGTAAAACTTTATCAATGACTGCCATTTTATTATCTCCTCCAGCTAGAAAGCCAAACAGTTTCCCGAATAGTGACATAGCCTGTTTTCCTATCTAGTAGTTTAAAAAAATGGGGAGTTCATCCCCGACCAAATGAGCCGACGCACAGGTAGAAAGATAAAATATCTGTGCGCCAACAATTCTAATAATCCTAAAATTCTGCTTTCATCAGATGGAATACTAATAGGCTCGCCGCAGTTAAATCTGCACTGGTCCCCGGATTAGCTCCCTTTTCTTTCAGTTCCCCATCAAACTTCATCAGCATTTCTGTGCCATCTTCTGGGCTATCATTTCTTTGAAATGCTCTCGCAATGGGAACTGCATTTATTTTTATTTGCTCTGCTACTTCCAGACCGAATTTCCGCCTGATATGTGAATCAGGGAATTCAGCCATAAACCTCATATAGCAGGCTACGACTGCCCATTCTACACTATTCCAACGAACTGCAAAATCTTCTATGCATTTACATCCCATAGAAAATATATCAATAAAATCTGTAACATATTGTTTCGCAACAGAATCCCTGTTTTTGGCTTCCATCATCGCCTGTTGAATGGTAATACCGTCCTCAAATTTCTTATTCACGTCGTATTTTTTGCTCTCTCCGAGTCCACCTGGATTTGCATGGCCAATGGCTTCAAATATACAAGCTACATCTTTTGCATCCAGTCCGCGCAACACAACGCCTAAATTTGATTGAAACGAGGATTTCCCAAGCTCCGCTGCCCTAAGCAGTGGAGCAAATAACAACAACATACCCAGATTGGTGTTGCAGCCGACTCCGGAAATTGTCGCTCTTACACTCTCAAGCACACGTTCCCCAACCGATAATGCTGGATCACACAGTATCGGTATGGTTAATTCCGCACTTCTGACGAAATCATCCACTGTCATGTCGTGACCTTCAGAATAACGACTGACATTCCCAGGTTTTAGTGCATTCACCTCGGTGATAAAACTACTCATAACAGCATCCTGTAAACTGGACGCCTGGGACTGGCTTATCATTGTTTTACTTATTACTCAGGCTATTTGTTTAGGCCATTGGTAGTTATTGTTCAGGGCAGAACAGTCAGTAAATCACTACGACTGAGTCGATTGACCATATCGTTGATTAAGCTTGAGGCGATATTGAAATCTGTGACCTTCTGCAGCCCCCACCATGCAGGTATGCTATTTACTTCAATGACTTGCAACCGCCCATTTGTATCAGGAATTAAATCAACACCACCATAATCAATGCCGACGGCTTTAACGGCGGCCTCTGACAGTTGACATAATTCTACATCCAGCTTCAGGGGTTCACATTGGGCGCCCTGGGCACGATTGGTGATCCACGATTTGCTACGCCGTGTCATGGCAGCAATCGCCTTGCCATTAATGACAAAGACTCTGATATCAAATGAGTCTTTATCCCCACAGTCTATAAAGGACTGCAAATAATAAACACCGGCGAAATTTTCATCATGAATCAGCCCGGTATCACTATCAAGTAAATGTACACCGATACCCTGTGAACCAAATAATGGCTTAATCACCAGTTTTTTCCCCTGCTCGCACTCCTGCCGATAAATGAATTCGGCTTTTTCATTTGATTCACAAACCCATGTTTCTGGAGTGGGTAATCCGGCTTTCTTGAGGAGAAAGCTGGTCATCGCCTTATCGACTGTTCGCTCAATCCCACGGGGATTGTTATACACAACAATTCCCATTTCAGATAAGGTATGCAATATATTCAAACGAAATATTACCTGTTCAAGGGTACCGCCCGGCACGCCCCTGACAAAAACGGCCAAGGGCACACTTTCAAACCCAGGAAGATTAATCTGAGTACCAGAATCAGTGATATTTATGAGACATTCCATGGAAGAAATGTACTGGCTACTCAAACCATGTGCGGCCAATGCTTCCTTGAGCTGACGACCGTGCCAACCAGGGTCATCTGTAATAATTGCTATTTGTGATCTATGATCAACCACGTTAATTACTTAACTACTGAATGATTTATCCATTAAGTCCTTATCTAATTTACCTGCATGGAATGTCTTCCCTGTTTTGACAGATGTCACTGACACCTTGGCTGGACTAAATAACAAGGGATCAATTTTATAGAAATCATAATTTACATCCTTAAATATTTCACTAAATGGTTTGCCGTAGTCTTTCGATGTCGAACTTGGCAGTTGATTCGCTAATTGTTCAGTATCTGAATCATCTGCATCGACATATAAATGAACCTGTCCCGCAAATAAAATAGCATCATTAGTTCTGCCCATGGCAGTCATAAAGTCAGGCGAAGGTGGGCAGAGCGGAGCACTCCCGGCGCCATCAGTAACATTCATAACATCAAACTCAAGTGCATGAACCTTGTGCAGGGCAGTCTCCAATACTCGCGATACAATCTGCACACAACCAGTCAGACTGGTTGTTGGTGTCATAATCAATGTCAACCTGCTTGCTGATATACCGCATTGCTTAGCGATATCTTCTGCTATCTCAACTGGCGGCAAGGTATCTGATTCAATCACCAAACAGGCGGTATCCGTTCTATCCTTGTATTCTAATTCGTCAAATAAAGGTTCTTTACTTCCCATTGCACGACCCGGTCCTGAACCCAGCGCATTAAAATCCCGACTAGATAGTTTCCAACCTGCGTATTGACTTGCCAGGCAGGCAATGACTGAATGTGAAGTATGTACGTCCACATACCATGACCAATTGTCAAGCAAATTTGTAGTGGCCCGCAAAGTTACATTTCCCAGTCCCCCCATACAAATCTCAGCTATTCTACAACCCGCCTCCAAACCACCCAGGGAATTAATACCTGCGTCTACAATAGACGTACCATTCTCCAGTCGACTTACTGATAATCGTAGCGAATCCAAATTTTCTTTTAGCGAGCGTACCAGTGGTTCAGACAATTTATTGACACTGGGGTATTCTTGATTTTGAGCCATAATTTAAGTTTGCGAATCCATATTATTTATTGATTTGATTTCATGCTGCAATTTTTTCTAGACCAAGCAATTTTTTCAGCACAGTTTCGCGCTGTTTCAGCAACGCTTTGCTCTCCCCTGATGAATTTGCAACCGCACATATTGTACAGATTGGCCCACCTGACGCAATCAATTTGCCCGGCTTTGGCCGATCTGTGACCCAATCCGGCCACTCCAGGTGCGGTATTGTAATACTTTCCCCGGTATATAATATCCATAGTGCACGCGACTGAGCTTCGCCCGACTCTGGATCTAATTCTGTATTTGTCATCTTTCCATTAAAAGCGGCCAAATGTTGAATGAATAAACTCTCCTGAATTTCATACAATTCAAATGTTGCTGTGGGACGTGGATTAATTTCAAGAATTGAATACTGTCCGGTTTCTTCAATGATAAAATCAAGACTACACAGACCTTTAAGATTGAACGATGCTACTAATTGTCTGACTGCCTCCGTCACTTGCTGACATAATTCCTTAGACAGATTTACATTTGTAGCCGCACCCGCAAAAGTAAAGTCACTATTTTCCTCACAGACCCATGTTTCATTAAAGCCCAGCACCTGCAATGATTCCCCGTCGGCAAGAAATGTTGCTGAGTAATTATTGCCTTTGATCAGGGCTTGCAAATAACAATCAGGCATTAGCTGCATGCCCTTTTTGTAATGTCTGATGTGACGGCCCCCAGCCCCACCCACTATCTTGATGAGAAAATCACCTTCAAGCATATCATCTATGTAGGTAAGATATTCGGGGTATGGTAGTGCGAGTTCCTCTAACTTTTTAAAAAAAACGGTGGGGTCTTTGACCTGCTTAATGATGCTGGAATGATTGCCTATCACTGAAAATCGTTGCTCTAACTGTGCCAACAAATCCGGACATTCCTCAAGCCCGCTACCGACAACAACACGAAGATCAGGGTTGTTGATCGTATATTCAGCAACAATGTCGATTAACGCTTCAGAATTACTTCTGCCACTGAAACCAGTGACGGAATGGTTTGAAAGTGTACTTTCGACGGTATCTTCATCTGCGAAAAAATCAATCACGTGTGTGTCAATACCTGCGCGTTTCGCAGATGCGGCCAGGGCACGACCAGATTGTGAAATAATCAGAAATTGATTATTTCGCGACATACTCCCGCGCAACCTTGAAGGCTTCATTATGATCCAGATAAAGTGGCTTATCTGTTTCTTTCATCAGTTCAAACATGCGGTAATGCACCTTGTATTTCACGTTACCCATGGCTAATGCACCAATTCCCACAGCTTTGCTCAACGTGAAATCAAGTTCCCTGCCCATGTCATTCACTTCGACACCTTCAATACCTAACGGAGGGACAGCATTTGCGTCTGCAGCAACAATCAGATTTTCTGCCTTTTCCAATTGTGCTCGTGATAACACCTGCATGCCGGCTTTGGCGGAACCAATCACAATGTCTGCACTTTGAATCATTTTACTGAGTAATTCTTCAGTGCTTCCATCTCCTCCCCTCATATTGACATGGAATTTGCCGTTATTTTCTTCAGCAAATTCCTGTGCCACATCAATACCCCGGCTACTGAGTAAATAAACATCAGCACCACAATTAGCAGCAATGATCCCAGCACACACACCGACCGGGCCTGTACCTCCAATAATATGCACACTTTTACCTTCGAGTGAGTCACCCGTTTTGTTTTTTACCCAAAGCTCAACACAGGCAATCATAGCAGCGGCTGTGGTAATCGCCCCACTTGGGTCAGCAAATACTGAAATTTCAAAAGGTGGCACCATGGCAGCTTTGGCTCGATGCAACATATCAATCGCCAATCCAAATGAACGTCCACCGATAAAAATACTGGTTCTTTTTACGCCTGTAGGACTTCTGGAAAAAATAGTATCCTGAGTAAGCATATGAATGTCATCCAGTGTCACTTCATCATAGGGGATGACGCTATCATATTCGGCCTCATAGGCCATGTTGACATCAAATGGACTGACATTCCTGGTCGGGTTAAACATATGCAGCAAATAGGGATCTTTCATTATTTTTTTATCTTTACCTGGTTTGTTTTTTTAATTAGCATTTATATGCAAATGTCCTGAGGCATCTTCAGCATCGAAGATTATGTCTGCCTTCCTGTTACGTGCCCGGCATAACATAAAACTGAGTCCACTTTTATCTTGCCAAACTTCACGTGCTTGACGCATACATTGAAATGCCTGGGTCTCATTTGCAAATAGAGCAAACCCAGTTGGTCCCCATGAGCTTTGTCCGACACCCGCTGCGCCATGTTCTTTAAACCATGACAAGGCCTTACTCACAATCGAACTGCTGTATCGCCCACCTTGCACATCCGCAAAGTAATCGCCGACCATTTCCTGAATGGTCTGGATTGCAGATCCAAATTGTTCGCAATTTTTCTCTATCAATGCAGGTAAGGTTTGCATCAGGACAATTCGGCATATTGAAGCGGAAACCTGTTCATCCATTTCGGGTAATTGCTTGAATGCCTGGTGCTCAGCCAGACCATTTACGCCCTGCATTTGCTCATCAAATATCAGGACAATACGCCATTCGGGTGGGAACGGGATATGGCTAATAATCGGTGGTACATCAGTATTCTTACCACGACCACCATCGACCAGAAACCCCCCCATGGAGAAGGTTCCGACACCGATACCTGAACGTGCCCCTCTTTCCAGTACACCGGCTATTTCTCTTACGGAGGTTTCGATGCCAAATAATTTCGTTATGGCTGTCGCCACTGCAAGTGAAAGTTGTGTTCCGGAACCCAGACCAGCATGTTCCGGGATGGCTTCATGAATGGTGATGGCAACACCTGATTGAATATTAAAGTGCGTAATGATTTTTTCGATATAAGCAAGCGCCCTTTGACTGGATGGCCCCTGTACGCGTATCTCATCCGCCTTATAAGCTGTCAGATGGGTATTCAACTCTGCCAGACATAAACCCAGACTGCCAAAATATCGTCCCATGCCACCATGCATATCCATAAATCCAAGATGCAGACGCGCAGGTGCAATGACACTGATTGATTCATTGCCTGCTCCTGATAATCGTTGGTTTTTCATTGCCTTACAACTGGGTTTGAACAATTCGTATTATTTTATGCAAATTAGCCTATTATCATACTGTATGTTGGACTTTTGAGGTACTGGCGAGAACATTATTTCATAGGATTTTCAATCGTGATCGCGCATTATTGCTGTTCTCGCCAAAAATTCCAGACTATAATGTCAACATACGGTGGAGTATCCACAATACATAAAACCAGATTCAGGGCCTGAAAGGTCGGTCAGGTTTGCTAACTCGTCAAACACCCCAAAAATTAAAGCGTGAGGACAACATGGCGGAAACCATGGTATTAGTGCCCGGGCGTTCCAGTAAACAGGGCACGTCTCTTAACAAGGGCAAACTGAAGCAGGAATACTTGTTAATCACAAGTACCCTGGAGATGAACAGTGATGATATGCAACGTCTCGGCCTGGAGGAAGGTGATTCAGTTCGTCTAAGTAATGAAGTTGGAGAAACGGTCGTTACTTGCAAAGGTCGTAAACCCGAAGACTTGCCGTCAGGCATACTATTCATCGCATATGGCCCACCCTCTTCTCAATTGATGGACGGTGATACGGCTGGAACCGGCATGCCTTTGTCTAAAAATATTGAAGTACTGGTAGAAAAAGTAACAGTAAAAAATATCTGAGAATTCTGATACATGAGGCCAGAATAGTAATGAGTGAGAATATAAAGATTGTTAAAAATGCAACCTGTACATTTTGCGGCTGTGTCTGCGATGACATGGAACTCACTGTCGATTTGGATGAAAAACGGATTACCAAAGCAAAAAATGCCTGTGTTTTAGGCCGCGCCTGGTTTGCTGAACATACCATTGGCGATTGGCCCGTTGCCATGATCGATGGTAAAGAAGTGAGCAAAGAGGAAGCCATTGAAGAAACCGCACAAACCCTGGTCAAAGCAAAATTCCCTATCATCTATGGTCTGAGTGACACTACTTGCGAGGCCCAGCGCCAGGCTGTCGCAATCAGCGATATTATCAGAGGCACGATTGATACAACGACATCAGTCTGCCATGGGCCAAGCGGTCTGGCATTCCAGGGTGTTGGTGAAAGCACCATGTCATTAGGTGAAGTTAAAAATCGCGCCGATCTGGTGATTTATTGGGGAGGTAATCCCGCTGCATCCCATCCACGTCACTTCACACGCTATACAGTCACACCGAAAGGCATGTTTATACCAAACGGGCGCAAAGACAGGACCGTTGTCCTGGTCGATATCAGAAAAACACCCAGTGCCCCGGTAGCGGACTTATTTATTCAGGTCAAGCCTGGTAAAGATTTTGAAGTCCTCTGGGCTTTGCGTGCACTCGTGAAAGGCAAAAATATTGATCCTTCGATCGAAGAAGAGACCGGTGTGTCATTAGCAACGCTGGAAGACCTGGTCGATAAAATGAAAAATTGTCGTTATGGCGTCCTGTTTTTTGGCATGGGATTAACCATGACCCGTGGTCGTCATTTTAATTCCGGTGCAATAATGGCGCTGACGACCGATTTAAATGAATTTACCCATTTTGTCACCAAACCCGTCAGAGGACATGGTAATGTTACTGGTGCCGATAATGTCCTCTCCTGGCAAACAGGTTATCCTTTTGGGGTCAATTTCAATCGGGGTTATCCGAGATTCAATCCCGGCGAATTTACAACTGTCGACACTCTCGCAAGAGGAGATGCCGATGCTGCCATGTTTATTGCCAGTGACCCGGCTTCTAATTTCCCGAAAGTGGCGATCGAACACATGAAGAAAATTCCGGTAATATCGCTTGACACCAAACAGACAGAGACTAGCAAGCTTGCTCATGTTGCTTTTGCCACATCGACTTATGGGATTAACACTGGTGGAACTGTTTATCGTATGGATGATGTACCTATCACCATGCGATCAGCGTTCGACTCACCCTATCCTGATGATGAAGAGATTTTAACGGCAATAAAAAAACGTGTTCAGGAACTTGTTTGGGTGAAACTAGGTATCAGGGGAACCGGTAACGAAGCTAAAGTCGCATGAAAAGACCATTGTGAGAAAAATGATATCTTCCTGTATACCCATGATATCTGGAAATGCAGTATTCAGCGTGTGTCCGTTTTCATTCAGGACAAGGCGCGACGATGCTGTATGGCCTCCCCCCTGCAAAGAGGGCAACGCCGCCATGGATGAAAAATGGCGTGCTATGGATATTGTATTTCCAGGTATCAAGGGTATTTAACAACAAAAAAAGAATAACAATAATATAAGTGAGAGAAATGGCGGCAACACTGCGCATTGTTAATGGCAAACTTTATGACCCCATTAACAATATCGATGGAAAGGTTCAGGATATCTGTATCAAAAATGGCCGAATTGTTGATTCCGTCCCCGACGATGCAACACGCATTGATGCACAAGGCATGGTCATCATGCCCGGTGGTGTCGATATCCACTGCCACATTGCCGGTCCTAAAGTAAACGCAGCACGTAAATTACAACCGGAAGATCATCGTCGAGATCCACATCCGGGCACACCTTTCACTCGTTCTGGCACCGGGGGAACTGTCCCCTCAACATTTGCAACCGGTTATCGCTACGCTACTTTGGGTTATACCACTGCCATGGAAGCCGCCGTAACTCCAATTGGTGCAAGACACACGCTTGAAGAATTTCATGACACTCCTATCATTGATAAAGGTTTTTACGTCTTGCTTGGTAATAATATTTTTCTGCAAAATTTATTAAGAGAAGGAAGAAAAGAAGAGTTCAGACAAGCCGTCGCCTGGTGGGTAAATTCAACTAAGGCTTACACAGTTAAACTGGTCAACCCGGGCGGAGATGAACCATGGAAAGGCAAAAAAAATTCAAATGTCTCCAATATTGATGAGAAATTTGATGATCTTTCACCCAGACAAATTATTGAAGCATTTATTACCACAGCTAATGATATGGGCTTCCCTCACCCGGCCCATATTCACTGTAACAATCTCGGTCACAGTGGCAACTACAAAACAACATTGGAGACCATGCGCACCGCCGGCGATCAGCGCGCACATCTGGCCCACATCCAGTTTCATAGCTATGGTGGAGAATTAGGTAAAAATCCGGATTCAAAAGCCGCTGAAATTATTGAGTATGTCAACACACATCCAAATATCACCTGCGATGTCGGTCAGGTCATGTTTGGTAAGGCAACTATCATGACAGCGGATGCACCACTGGCTTATGTCTTGCGTGGATTAACAAACAGCAAATGGGTTAATGTAGACACTGAATGTGAAAGTGGTTGCGGCATTCTTCCATTCAGTTATCAGGAACATATCTACATGCACACATTACAATGGGCAATCGGGCTTGAATTGTTCCTGATGTCAAAAGATCCATGGCGAGTCATTTTGTCAACAGACCATCCCAATGGTGGATCATTTATGCTTTATCCCAAGCTCATTAAATTGCTCATGGACAGAGGGTTTAGACAGGAAGAAATTTCGCGCGTCAATCAAAAAGCAATTGCCA
>Ga0209997_10000317_pt1 | contig 15675 bp, 18 predicted proteins | sample CR04metaG_FD_182079 | JGI IMG/M metagenome (GOLD analysis project Ga0209997, IMG submission 182079) | Deep subsurface microbial communities from Mariana Trench to uncover new lineages of life (NeLLi) - CR04 metaG (SPAdes) (version 2) | ecosystem: Environmental > Aquatic > Marine > Ocean trench...
CATGCCAGATATTGATCTACCTCTTACCAGTTTTTTGTCTAGAGCCTTTCTGTAGATGTATGCAGCTTGTTCCAATACTGAATCAGGGAGGGAGAGTTTATCGTGTAGTCTGTGAAGTTCACTGAAGGCTCGTCTAAAGTTAATATCAATAGGTTCATCAACCTGACTTCTATTATCCCATATTCTTAGACGATTGAGAGTCATTTTCATAGAGTTTGATAGAGGTTTTCCTGTGGCATCTTTGTTTATTGGGCTGATTATTGTTGACAGACCCTTATCATGTATTGCTAAAGATGTACCACTTCCCGTTCTTGCTCTATTGATTCTGTCGTCAGGAAATGAACGCGTCTCAGGACCAGGATTTTCTATACGCTCAGATAATACAAAACCGCAACCACCACAAACAATCTCACCTGTTTCGGTATCTGTAACTAGTGCTGTCTTTCCACATCTTAAACAACGTTGTTTGATGTCAGGGATTAGATTAGCCATACCTCCTAGAAGTGTGAGTGGTCTTAAAGTTGGTTATTAAATTATTACAACTCAAACAAAATTTTTCAAGATTGTAGAATTTCCATAAAAATGTTTTTTGGCCATCCTTCTATGCTTACAAACTGTTGTCCTTGAGTGGTTTTTAATAGGATTAGGGGCGATATTTAACTGTAAAGTGATTTAGCGAAATTTACTAAAAGGAATTAGTAGAAAGTAATGCTTAAGCTATATGTTTTATGGCTAAAAATTAGTTGATTATAGGTTTTGGGTGTAAAAACTAAAAATTAAGTTAATGAAGCTATTAGAAATTATATGAATTAAGATTTTTCAATTCCACCAACTCCAAAATCCCGAGATTCATTATGTGATTTCAATTTCGTCCAAGGAGTTTCGAATATTGAAGTGTATTTATCGGCAAGGTGTAAAGCAACTACAACGCCCAAATATATGCCAATCATTGGTGCAAACAGGTCCATGCTAATCAGTTCCACCAACTATCAGCACTATTCTAAGTAAAAATCTAACCAACATGAGGTCTGCTACTATTATTAGATTGATTTTTACTCATTATGCTCTAAAACAAAAAGTTAACCTTTAGAAATTAATATGACAGATTCATTAAACTTCAGATTTGGAATATAAACAATCTTTCCATCACTTGTTTTTGCAATAGTCTTCATCAAATGAAACTCAATAATTTTAGCTTTTATTCCATCAATTTCAATATAGTCACCTATGTTGATATTTTTATTCAGATAAAGCCCTATACCTGATACAATGTTTTTGAGATGATTTTGTATTGCAAAGGTTAGCAGAAAAAAGCCTACTCCAATTGTGGCTATTACTTCTGTTGCAACTTCAAACCACCCAAGGTCTATTCCCAAATAGCCTGCTTCTAGAATTATTATTACCAAAGTGATCAAACCCAAAAGCTTTGAAGAGCCCTTTAGATCAGATAATTTTGATTGGATTACAAATTTTGCTATAAAGAATATACCAATTGAGAGTAAAACCGAGATAATTGCATAAAGATAAATTTCCTGAACCATGATTATCTTTTCCTTTGATAAGCTAATTAGGGTTATTGTAAAGTGATTTAGCGAAATTGAAACAGATTCGCTAACAGTTCGTATCAAATGTCAGTTTCTTAATTTTTATTTTAATAAATCTTGAAGGATGAAACCTAATCCCATTAAACCAACAAGTATAACTAAAATCCATTTTTTTATGGTTGACATATCATAACAAACGCCTTTCATATTTTAAAGTGATTTAGCGAAATTGGTAGATTAAAACGAGATTAAAGCTACATTTTTCATTCCTCTCATAATTTACTAAAAGAAATTAGTAGAAAGTAATGTTTTAGCAAGTAATTGCGCCACTCTTAATGGTTCTGGAAATGAACCTTGTAATGTTAGTTCATCTAAAAGATGCTTAGCATCAGATAATGTGCAACCCTCTTTTCTAATGTAAATATCATATGATGTATTAAGAGTAATTTTATCTCTATTTTCTAATTTTTGATATTCTTTGAGTTTAGATTCGTACGAGTCAGGAAAATGATGTCGAATTGCTTCTTCGATTCCTTCAGAGTTTTGATAAGTTACACCGATTACAGGAAGGCCCGAGGATTTAGAAATTTTTTTCAAATCAATAATATTGTACATTGAGATAATAATTCCAGAAATTAGTAGGTAGCTGATATCAGGTCGGTTAAGTTTTTTGTACATTGACAATATTGTTTCAGTTGCATCATCTCCTTCCAAAGTTGCATTGCCAAACACAAATCCATCAATTACAAAATCCCTACGCATCACTACCCCAGCGAGAATTGACTTTTTGGAATTTTGTGTAAAACTTTCTGCAATTACTAAACCACGTAATCCTTTTTTTTCAAGATGAAGTTTCCGCATCGTTTTTTCTACTCGAGAATGCTCTATAAGTAAAACCAGTCACTAATGCGATCGCAAGGGCTGCCAATGACCATATTACAAATGGAATGATTTGAGGTTCAGCCATATTACTTGTCCACTCAAAGTATTAGAATACGGGTTATAGAAGTAATGGATTTCGAATAGTAGGAATAAAATAAATACGTTTTTTTAAACTTTAGGGTGCAATTAATGAGAATTTTAGGAACAAAATATCTCCTGATGAGTTTATTGATTATCAATAAAAAGAGAACGTCACCCTCTTAGGCATGAAAAGTTGGTAACGACTTGCATTATGACGTGAGTTGAATTTATTGGAAACTTGAGGTACTAATAATTCGTTAATTTAATCCAAGACTCAACTGATTGCCAAATTCCTCTTTGGTATTGTTTAGTATCTTTCCTTTGGTTTCAGAAGATGGTTCATCAAGTTGTTCAAACATAAGTTTTTCATTCTCCATTTGCGATATGGACTCTACATTTGTAAAATCTCCAAAGGAAACAAACACGAATAAAAATACACATAATCCTGCAGTCATAGCTATTATGGATGCTGATTTTTTACTAGTTTTTTTGTAAGATGGTTCATTATTATAATATTTTCCTTTCAATAACGAATGGACAATTTTATTCATTGCCTCTTTATCTGATATAAAACGCTCATTCCATTCAAATACTACTGAAATAGCATCAAGCATGAATTGCTTGGCATGCTGAATATCTATCTGCGCACCTACCAATCTTAATATTTTTACTAATAAATCCACATAAGATATTGTTTGTAATTTTTTTCAAACATTTTCTCTTCTTTAACTATGAGTTACTATATCAAATCTCATAGGAATATTCAACAAATCATAACGTGTGATATTGTCAAGTTATGGTGTAGTAATTCTAGTATGACTAAATTACTTTACAATCTAAGAATTTGCTTAGGGGATTATTAATGTACTAGAATCATATTATTGGCTATTTGGGCATTTGAATAAAATTCAAGAATTGATTTACAGTGGATTTGTAGGTAGAACTAGCTGAATAACTACGAGATGCCTTAATTTATTGTCAATAAATCTGGTTATACGATCTTCTTCTATCTACTGCTGCATCGACTCATCCTGGACGTCTGAGTTAGTTAAAGACTGGGCTTTTGATTACACAACAGGTTATCTTAAAATACATTTGATTTACCACAAAAGGATATGCCTGAAATAATATGTCCAGATTGTGGAAAACGTATGTTCCATGAAAATGAAGAAACATTAAAGATTGAAGAATCCATACATAAAAAATTCTGCCGTCAAAAGGAAGGGACGACTGCGAGTTATATGCACAGGGAAAAAGATGAGAAGGCATCAATGGATTCAGAAAGAAATACAGATAATGAAGGTAAGCCTGTTCTTAAAAGATAATTTCTATAATCACTTTAAATTTTTGTTATTAAAACCAGATGTGTGAGAATGTCAGGAAAAAAAATAGATTATGATTTAGTCATTGTAGGAGGAGGGCCTGCAGGGTCATCTGCTGCATATTGTGCTGCAAAAAATGGTGTTAGGGTTGCACTTTTAGAAAAAGAAGAAAAAATTGCTCAAACTGTTAGGACTAGCGGAGTCACATGGGTAAAAGATGTAAAAAAATTTGGGATTCCAAAAGAATGCTATAATGAAATAAGAAATTATTCATTTTGTTCTCCTAATAACCATGTAACAATTAGTGATTCAGAACCTAGAGCAGTGGTATTAGATGTAAGAAAAACGTATCAATGGCTTGCAAATCTGGCTGAAAAAGAGGGTGCAGATATTTATGTTAATACTATTGTAACGGATATTATAAAAAACAAAGAAGGAAAGATTTCTGGAGTTAAAGCATCCTCAAAAGAAGATTATATTTTTAATTCAAAAATGGTAATTGATGCAAGTGGATTTCAATCAATCGTCGCAAAATCCTTAGGAGTTGCCACCCAATGGGAAAGGTTTGGAGCTGGTGCAGAGTGTGAAGCATATGCTGAACATGTAGATTCAGATACATGGTGGTTAATGGTAGGTCAAAAATATTCACCGGCAGGATATGCATGGATTTTTCCTGTTGGAAAAAACATTGTACGTATTGGAGTTGGAGTAGGGAAACCAGAATCATCAGTTGATCCTACTGTAAGACTAAAAGAAATAATGGATGCAAAGCTAGGACCAATTAAAAATTTAGGAAAAATTACTCCAATTGAATTTCATTATGGATTAATTCCCAATGATGGATTGACTCGAAAAACAGTTTATGATAATTTAATACTTGTAGGAGATTCTGCAGGACAAGCTAACCCGCTTGTCTTAGAAGGAATAAGATATGCGATCAAGTTTGGAAGAGTGGCAGGAGAAGTTTCTGCAAATGCAATAAAATCAGGGGATACGTCAGAAAAATCGTTAATCAAATATGAGAAAAATTGGAAAAAAGCAATTCAATCAAAAATAAAGTCTGCATCAAAAGTTCAAGACAGATGGATTGGTTTGTCAGATGAAGAATGGGATAAAGAATTAGAAATTATTGGAGAATTGAATGCTGCCGAGTTTATTGACTTTATCAAAGCAGACTTTGGGTTATCAAATATGGTAAAGCTAGCAGCACATCATCCAAAATTGGCAATAAGGCAGCTATTCAATATTGTAAAAGGCTCTAAGTGATAGAAATGATTTTTGGAGAAAATTCTTCATTTTGAATAAGGCTAGATTTTGTCTGAAAATTTTCTACCATATACAGGCATGAATCATGAAATTGTTCTAAGGCCCTAGTTCCACAAGAAACACATATCATTCCAATTACCTCCCTGCATTGAGCACATAGACTACAATTGGTCAAACTTCCACCACAATTTCGGCATGATTCATCTGGCAATGCTTTTCGGTTTTGTTTTACGAAGTTTGGATTTAAGCCTTGAGTAGAATTTGTATGAACAATTTCTACTAATCGACTCAACATTGAAATTGAAAAAAAACTGGTCATAGGTCAAATGGATAAGGTTAGAACAACATTTGATGAGTGGGCAAAAGTTGGAAGAGCTGAGTTAATGGAAAAAGAACATTCAAAGACAGTTCTCAAATTTTTAAATTCTATACGATTTGAAAAACCATTTTCTTTTCTTGATGTAGGATGTGGAAATGGATGGGTGGTAAGGAAAATTTCTCAAATACAAAATTGTAAAAAAGCGGTAGGAATAGACAAAAGTCAAAACATGATTACAAAGGCAAAGTCTAAAAAAAAGTCTTCAAAGGAAAATTATCTCAGAACAGATATTTTGTCATGGAAATTTAATGGTAAATTTGATTATATTTTTTCTATGGAGTCCTTATATTATTCAAAACCTATGGAATCGGCTTTAAAAAAAATCTACAAGATACTCAAACCTGGAGGACAATTTTTTTGTGGGACGGATTTCTATAATGACAACAAAGCAACAATACAGTGGTCTAAGATGATGAATATTCCTCTTGATTTACGATCAAAAAAACAATGGAAAAAAATGTTTGAAAAAATCGGATTTGAAACAAAAACAAAACAAGTCAAAGATCATAGTAATCGTAAAAAATGGAAACGTGAATTTGGTACTTTGTTCGTTATTGGAAAAAAATAATTAATTTCAAATGCTTTGAGATTTCTTCCTTAAACGTCTTAAATATAAAATCGACCCAACGATAATTATTCCCAAAACAATTGCAGCTATTGATGGAAAATCATTATCATCTTCAACGGATTGAATGTCTGAAAGTGGTATTCCTGGTAATTCAGTAGAATCTTTTGTGACAAGAAAACTTACACTATGGATATCAGGTCTTAGAACTGATTCAGATACTGCAAAAACCTTCAATTCATTTGCCCCAATTCCGAATTTATCAGTTTGTTCTTGAGTTAATGTCAAAATCGTCCTTTCCGAATCAAGCATTTGGGTACCAGAAGCAACAGATTCTCCTTGATTGTTTGTAAAAAAATAGTCAATCTTTGATGCATCCTTGGTGATAATTGGAACGCTTAGAATAGTTCCTTGCTTTATTACATCAGGAATATCTACTTGAACGATTTTTGGAAATTTTACATTCTCAAATTCTTTCCAGTGTCCTGGCTCAAATGGGTAGCTTTCATCTGCAAACGCTCTAATGGTTATTGTCCTAGATTCAGGAGAATAACTTTGTAGGTAAAATGGGCCATTACTAATTACTGCATGATTATACTCTTCAATCCACTTTATTGATGCATCATATCTAGAATCAAAATAATTATTTCTTAAATCAAAATAAGCTAATGCGGGAGGAACATGACTAGAATCTTTGAATTCAGTCAAATATTGTTTTATTATTTCAGCGTCATTTGGAACTATCAAAGAAAGCCAATTCACACTTTTACTAACTGCCCCAGAACGAGAGAAAGAAACTTTACCATCAATTACAGATTGCTCCATTGCAGTCATTAATTCCCAAGGAACTGAGCTCCATAAACTTGCCCAGTCTGCAATTTCTCCTTCATCAAAATGCCAATAATCAACATATACTTCTAGAGTTTTTTCATCAAGTGGTCTAACTGCAATTAATGTTTTAACTATTTGAGATGCACGTGGAGTAAATTCAGTGTCAAATGTTTTATCATCTTCTTGCTGCTCTGATCCCCACTCTATTGTAAAATAAAGAGAATGCAATACATCATTCATATCCATTAGCGAACCATTATGCCATTTACTAAATGTAAGATCAAAAGTAACTTTGCTTATAGTTTGTGTGTTTGAATAAACTTCTCGCCATCTTTGCAAAACAGGATCCCAGATAATGGCATCGTCTGGAACATCTAATTTACCATCAGGACCTGCAGTTTCAATAACATAGTCTGTTCTTATTGGAAAAGTATCCCCTGTGTATGGATGTTTGAAAACACTAGGATCATACAAAGTATCCCAAATTTGTCTACTGTAAATATCACTAATTCCCATTATTGGATTCCATGCACCTTGATAGATTTGTTTAACACCAATTTTAAGCGAGTCAGAATCAGTCCTTGCATTAATTGGAGTAAATCTTGTGGGAACTCCTGCACCCAAGTCATTAATAATACCATCAACTTTTTCATTGACTACGTATTGATCTATTTTACTTGCAAGAAAAATTCTAACTGATTCATTTACACCTTCGATTGTAGCTTCTCTGAACAGGTCTATTCTTTCATCAGCAGAGCTGAAATTTCCCGTATAGATTTTTTGTGTAATAGTATCCAAGTACTCATTTTGGTATGTCCAATATGATGGGTCGTTGAATCCAGGCATATTTGAAAACCATGGCGAGTACATTTGCCCAAGGCCTACCGGATCATACTTTACAAAAGCAGAACGGCCTCCCCAACCTTCGGTGTAAAAACTCCATTTCATGTCAGCTGGATTTGAACCATAAACGTTAACGAATGCTTTGTTAAGATCACCAAAGTCCTTGGAAACCTTAAAACCAATTCTCTCTAGCTCATAAGATAAAATTTCTCCTATAGATTTCCTAACAGGATCATCGCTTCTAATGAATGCTATTAATTCAATAATCTTACCATCGTAGGTCCACATTCCATTAATTTTTTTTGCACCAACATCAGAAAGTGCCGTTGTAATCATTTCTTCTGCCAAAGATGGATTATATCTAAAATGAAATGACTCTAGCGCATCAAGTATGTACAAATAATCAGGATCAAATGGACCATAATTTGAAATCATTGTAGTCCCATATCCACCCATCAATTCATTAACGATTAATTTTCTATCAACAAGATAATTGAGAGCAAATCTAACGTCTTTAATTGAAAAAGGATTGAATTGTTCAGACTCTGCAGGATTTACTAGTATGCTGTAAGAACCTCCTGTTGATTCAAAAACTTGCAATCCTTCTCTAGATTCTACACTATCTATTCTATCAGAAGATATTCGAAAATAATACATGTCCAAGTTCCCGTTTCGAACTTCTTCTAATGCGGTGTTCTCATCTAGATATTGAATAAACTGTATTTCGTCAACAAAAGTCCCTTGTTCAGCAATAGCTACTGGAAAACTAATACCACTCAACATAATTACAAGTAATAGTTTCACTACATGCGTTTGCAAGACTGTAATATAAGGTTCGAAGATCTTAAATTATTTTGAGGTATGTTAACACTTAAAATTTAAGAGAAAAAAATTAAAATGAAAATATGTTGCAACTCAAATCATTAACAAAAGGAATTAGTGGAATAATTCCTGGAGGGGTTTCAGTAATCGATTTTGCCATAGTTACAGAAACCGATCAAATTTCTGCAAAGGAAATTCTCAATGTTTTGGTTGCAAACAAAATTGGTTCGTTTGAAGGAGAAATTATTAATTTTTATCAAGGTGATAAACTACGGGCCGCTCTGTATGCAATTGAGCAGGGAGCCCCAATTGAAGAGGTTTCAACTTACTTGAATTGGAGAGATTTTGAAGGCATAGTAGCAGAGATTTTACAATCAAAAGATTTTAGCATAATTAAGAATCTGGTTTTAAAAAAGCCAAGAATGGAAATTGATGTTATTGGAGTCAATCACGGAATAGCCTTACTCATTGACTGCAAACATTGGAAAAGACTCAGTCAGTCGTCCCTAAGAGAAATTGTGAAAAAACAGGTAGAACGAGTCAAGCATTATGTAGCAAAAACACAAGAAGTAATAGCTGTTCCTGCAATTGTAACACTATATCAGGAAGAGATATCCTTTATCGATAAAGTTCCTATAATTCCAATTTTACAATTTTCGTCTTTTGTTGATGAGTTTTATGGAAATTTAGATAAGTTAAAGACTATAGAAACTTAGTATAACAAATTTGACATGCTATCACGAGGATATTTGGTTAATTTTCATATTGTAAAGTGATTTAGCGAAATTGGAAATTTAATATTTTCCGTTTTTTTATTCCAAATTGGTAAACACCAAAAAGAGCTGCAAACACCAATAGATTCACTCCAAACCAGAATTCTGATAACAGTATCAATCCAGAAGTAATTAAATTATAGATTGTGATGGTTAGAAAAACTTGTATTATTACCAATCCCAGCATGACTAAGTTTAAACTACTTTTTGAAAGATTGAGAGTTTTCTTCCTGTATTCATCTCCAGTGGATTTTTGCATTGTCTTGTAGCTCAGAGATGCCTTGAGTAGATAGATAGATAAGAAATTGTTTGTAATTTTCATCTTACATTTTTTCATATTGTAAAGTGATTTAGTAAAATCAGTTTGTATAACAGAAATGAGAGATTACAGAAACATGGTAATCAGGAAAAATGCAGCGCAACCTAGAAGAAATCCCTTAGTCAATTTCATAGTTTTGTCTACCGCTCTAGAATAATCTCGAAAAATTGAAGGTCCCATGACTTTGACATTAGTCTCATTTTCTAAAATTTCAAATGAAGCTGGTTCTATATTTTTCTCAGACTTTTTTGCAATCTCAAGATACCAATTTGCCATATCTTGAGGTTTTGTAACTAGACCAAATTGATAGTATCCATTTCTATTTCTAACCTTTTTGGTAGTATAATGTGAATCAGAAGTACAAATTTCTATTAGCTCATATCCGTTATTTGAAAAATGTTGTACAACTGCTTCTCTAAGTCCATTTTCCATATTGTTGGCATCTGCCCATCCAAGAAAATACTTTTTTCCGTTTATACGAAGACATAAAATTCCAATTCCACCCAACGCAAGATCTGGAGCATTAATTTCCATGTCTTTTGAATTGGCATAACCAAATTCTAAGGGATAGGCCTCCTTTGTCATTAAAGTGTCAAGACATGATTTTGATGCAGACAAAAGATCCTCTGAATCGGTTTGAGAAATTTCTTCGCCCATAGCGTTATGAGAATCTACAATTAAGACTCGATCAAAATTACGGTTTTTTGAAAACTGTTCAATATCACATTTAATGTGCAAAGGTATATCTTCCATTCCGTGTGGTGAAAGAGACAAAAACAAAAGTGCAGTTTTACCAAAAAGTATTCCCACACAACGAGTTTTGTTTATATGCACAGTAACTGGTTCTGTACAGCTAATTCCTTCTTGGGATACAGAACTTTTAGTTAAACTAGCAAGATAACTCTCTACTTCGGATTTAGACGGTAAATTTAATGAATGATTTGAAACGCTATGCAAAATCATTGCAGATGATCCCATATTTTTGTAAATCAAATAAGGTATATTACTTCCTCCAACGGGGTGAAATGGTCCTGGATGAATATCAGGTATAACTAACCTAAAATCTCTATTTGTATTCTTTGTTTGTAATCTAATTTGGGAAGTTAAAACTTTGGACATGTTTGCACGTTCTGAAAGAATATTTTCTACCTCAGAGGGATTGTCTTTTGATATAGAAGAAAGGTAGGCTTGAATCAATTTATGAGTGCTTTTAACACCCGGTCTACCTGCTCTATCAGTTATAACAGACCAAGCAGATGCCAAAGTTAAGAATACTGCACCATATACTAATCCATGATAATCAATTAGTACAGGTGCCCACATTTCTACTGGTACAAGAACTAAGAACATTGCCATGGGTTGGACCATACATACTAACAATGCCTTACCAATGTTTGCACCAAGAACTGTTGTGAATATTCCAATTCTAAAACTTGCAAACAAAAACATTCCCATAGTAATGAAAAGAAAAGGAATTTGTTCTCTAGATATTAGAATCGATGCCACAAGACCTGAAACTACAGTAATGACCCATAAACTATTTCCAAAAAGAGACATGTGTAATGATTTGGAATACTCTTTATTTTTTGAAAAACGAGAATCTACGAGTTGAGTGATTAATAATACACCTATGACAGCCAATAATCTAAAAACAAGGTCATCGCTTTCAAGATAAAAAGAAACAGTTATTGTTACAAGTAGTGATACAACAACTATAGAAAAAACTAATGACGTATAGAATGAAGATGGGTTAAGTAATGTTAGAGAATATCGTTTATGAATCTTGGAAACATCGTTGTAGGATTCTGTCATAGTCGATCACGGTATTAGAAAAATATCCATTAACCATGAGACTACAATAAGACTACTAGGTATGGTAACTACAATTTTAGGATCTACTTTGAAACCTTTAGTTTCATCTTCGAAGAATCGTAGAAGGCCTGCGCTTGATGCTGGTAATGGTGCGCTCTTTTTGTCTTTACCCATAGCTATTTTCAAAGTCAAGATCTTAGAATAAAAACTTTTTTGATATAGCAAAATTTAGGCTTAAATTCAGATATCTAGACTAGGAATAATTCAATACAAGCCACCTATTCCAGATAGCTCTACAGGAATCATCCATGTTGTAATTTTTGGACAGACAGATTCTTTAGTTTATTGGAAAGATTTTATCATATCAATAATTTCCCCTAGCAAAACATCATCTGGATTTACAAAGAAAGTTCCAAGTATTGCAATGACTACTAAAGAGGCTGCACCAGCTATTCTTATCATAATGTCTTTTTTATTGTGTTTTTTCTGTTCTTTTGACAGTCCTTCAAGAACCGTTTTGGCAATTTTTTTTGTTAGATCCTCATCGTCAATCAAAGTCCCATTTCGTTTAATTGGATTAAGATTGATATCACTTACAAAAGGAAAATTTCTCGCATTACATTCTTGGCAATTGACATTTTTTATAGTAATTTTAAATAAAATACTGAAAAAAAATACAGAATAAACTGCAACAATACTAAGAAACGGAACCAAGTCTCCTTGAACAAAAAGATAGCCATAAACTAAAACAAAGAAACCTAAAGGGGGTAAAATAAAGACAAAATTTTGTTTTGCTCTGGGGGTTTGAAAACTCCTTTTCTTATGGGTCTGCAATTTTAATGAGCCACAGTTAGAGCAGTGTTTTAATGGACAAACTTTTGCCATATCATTGTACTCTGTTTGGCATATAGGACATTTCTGCATTTCTTCAGTAAACAGTATCCCTCATGTTGATAAAAATGTAAACTTAATCAGACTAGACTTAAATCATAATTTTAAGGAGATAATGTTATGAGATATTCTTTTTTTACTGATTGCCTATAAAAATAGAATCCCCCTTCTTAGGCACTAAAAGTTCGTACTAATCCACGTTATAACGGAGAGTTTGTTTGTTGGAGATTTGTTAAATTCAAAAAAGTAGTACTTTAATTATGACGTTAAAGGGAACGCCCCTCCCTTGTGCCTAGAAAATTCGCATAACTAAGTGTTAACGCATAGAGTTAGAATCTTCTTGCAATAACAATTACAATACCAGCTCCTGCAACCATTACTGGAACAAGCCATGACGCAGTCATTTGTGTACCAGCTAGTAATAGAGAAGTTGTGTCAATGGGGATTGTTTCGCCACCTACTAAGCAGCCATCTCCCAAACCTTTGGCAAATAAGTTTCGAATTAGGTTCATAACATCTTCATCATGATTGTAAAAGCCATCATCAATTTCTGACATTAAGTGCTCAAAAGTAAAGTCAGTGTGAAATTGAAAAGCAAAAGTTGAATCTCGCTCAAATAAGTTAATTATCATATCAACATCTGGTGGAATGATTATGTGTATATTGAGAAATTCTGGATCAAAAGCACCATCAAGATTTGCACTCAACTGAGCCATATCTGTATCACTAAGAGTCATTCCGTGAAGAGAAGGATCCAACACCGGAGTCATTACCTCATTAACTATTATGTTTCCTGGTAGAAGATCATGAACAGTTCGTAGTGCCAAATTTTCAGTCATTGTAACACATCCTCTAATAGAACTTGGTATTGATTCATCAAAAGTATTGAAATATGCATCAGCTAGCATAAGGTGGTAAGTTTCAATAGTTTGTTGGCGAGCTACCTCAGGAGCATCACTATCTTTAAGATCTAGGTACATTTGTCCCAACTCGGAGGCAACTGTAAACAGCATAATGTTTTCTCGATTTCGTTGTTCGCCACCCATAGCAATTTGTGATCTAAAAAACTTGATCCTAAGCGAATTCTTAGATTGTAAAGTGATTTAGCGAAATTGGAACAGAGTAGTTTGAATCTATATTCAAACTACATTTTTTCACATAAACTGTTTATTGTTAAAGGAAAATTTTTAGTTCAAACTTTTTTGTTAATTCTTTAATTTTGCAAGAATTTCCACTAGGGAATTAATTGATTTTAGAATATGTTGTTGCTGTTCATGATCTTTTTCTGCTTCTAATTCTTTAGAGAGTTTTTGGAGTTTCTGTTCTAAAATATTTAGAGTGGAATCAGTTTTTTGAACCTTGGTTGATTCTGGGTCCATTTTTGTAATTTCAGGTTCTTTCCCACAATTTACACATAATGCATGACCATCTTTCATCACTCTAACACCCTTACAGTATGGACATGGTTCACTAAGCATTTTTGCACCATTAAGTAGCATTTTAATTGCTTTCTTGGTAAGGTCTGTTGACATTAAAAATACTAAAAAATGATTTCTAAAAAACTTGATCTTGCTGGGTTTATTGAGGATTAATTTTTTGAATTCACGAAGGCTTAATAGTATGTTCAAAGAAATTATTACGATTAATGGCGGTAATTTGTAACACTTGTGGTCTTCCTGAAGATTTATGCGCCTGTGGTGAACTTGAAAAAGATAGCACACATATCGTTATAAGATTAGAAACTAGACGTTTTAGGAAAAAAGGAACGATGATTGAGGGACTTGATCCAAAGATAAATGATTTAGAAAGTGTGGCAAGGGAATTAAAAAAAAAATATGCTTGTGGCGGTACAGCTAAAGAAGGATACATATTTTTGCAAGGAGATTATCGAGATACAATCAAAGAAACTTTGGTCAAGCTAGGATTTTCTGAATCAACAATAGACTTACATTAGAAAAGATTTGCAAGAACAAAACAAGTTTATGCAAGTATTAGGAATTCCGTTTTCAGCATTAGTTTCAGTAATTTTTGGTTTGATGATTATTACGTTTCCTTTAGGAGCTTACGTAGTTTTTAATTCTAATCTAGAAGATTCAGTGAACTATGGTTTCCCACTTAGTGGTTTTAATTTTTTTCCTGCAGGAATAGGTTATGAGATTCCAATAGAATTTGAGCTTGGGGATGTTTTTATTGGTTTATGGTGTGTGTTTATAATTTTGTTTTCTATTGCAGTCTTGGGACCAAAAACAAATTTCCTAAAAGCTCTATCTCCCATAATGTCTGAAGGAAAGTATGAAACAAAATCAAATTATTTAGTTTCTGTAATCAAATGGTTTACAATCTTAATAGTAATATCTGGCATAATTGATTTTGTTCAACAAGGTTTAGGGATTTCAGCAGAACCTCCTAAACAATCAGATGTTTTAATTCAATTTTTTAACGTTACTGCCTCACCAATCAGCGAAGAAATAGGATTTAGAGTAATGCTAATTGGGATACCACTCTTTCTAATTTATTCACAGAGATTATCAATTAAATTATTTTTCAAATCACTATGGAATCCAATGCAATCACTTCACATCTATGAAAATAAAAAGGCAATAATTTTGATAGTAATAGTTGGAATATTTTTTGGGTTGGCTCATATTATTTCTAGTGAACCATGGAGTTTTGGAAAATTTGCACAAGCAACTGCAAGTGGAATAATTATAGGTTGGGTGTATTTTAAACACGGATTTCCCTCTGCAATTTTGGTGCATTGGTCTACAAATTATTTTATTTTTTCGTACGTCTATTTTCTAGCAGATGTTAATGAGATTACTATCAAAAATGCTTTTTCTCATTCGCTTACAAATAGTTTAGAAATCTTACTCATCATTACAGGAGTAATTTCAATCGCAATGCTATTTTTGAATTATGTGAATTTAAAGAAAGAAAAAAGATTAGAGACCACTTAACATGTTTTAGCTTAAAGTCTATAGTAAAATTTTGATCAGCTGATGAGTTTATTCTTTATGAATAAAAAGAGAATCCCCCCTCCCACGAAGGAAAAATGAAGGGTTTCCGTAAAAAATACTCTAGTCATAAATCATGAGATTCTTTTCCTCCAACGTACTATGAAGATTGTTAACCGAACGAAAGACGTCCTTTTCGGTTTTAGCCCCAGTACAGACTAATTTACCTGATGCAAAAATCAGAATTACTGTTTTAGGATCAATCATTCTGTGGATTAAACCAGGAAATTGTTCCGGCTCGTACATACTTCTTGGCAAGCTTCTTGCAGTTTCTTCCAATTGAACTCTACCACCAAGGTTGATAGACGCTACAATATTTTGAACTGTCACC
>Ga0209997_10000319_pt1 | contig 15653 bp, 16 predicted proteins | sample CR04metaG_FD_182079 | JGI IMG/M metagenome (GOLD analysis project Ga0209997, IMG submission 182079) | Deep subsurface microbial communities from Mariana Trench to uncover new lineages of life (NeLLi) - CR04 metaG (SPAdes) (version 2) | ecosystem: Environmental > Aquatic > Marine > Ocean trench...
GTTTAAAGAAACTGAATTTAAAGCAATGGTGATAACGAACTAAGACTACCATACAGGTTCATCAATCATTTTTAGCCCATCATCAGTTACTTCAAAACCCATAATTTTCAGAGTTTGTTTAGCTGACTCAGAATTTCTTTTCAAAATCTTTTGTGCTAATTCCATTCTATCTACAGAATTCAAGTCTTGGCCAATCCTGTATTTGCCATGTATTGTTTTTGGAGTTATCTTGATTACCGTAACAACATCCAAAACCTGCATATCAGATTTAATTGGATCATAGCGTCCTTCAGGTTGATATTTTTCCATTAATCCATTGAGTGCAAGTGTTTTTTCTTCTCTATCAGTAACAAAAGAACCAATTCCTTTGATTACAACACTGATGTACAAAGTGTCTGCTAGAGATGCATCAGTAGGATCTTCAAAATAAGAAGGCAAAAATTCTAGTTCTCTGTCAACCTCAAAACCTACTTTGTTGTTGCGAGAAATATTATCTAATTTTTCACCTTTAGTATGAGAGTGTACGTAGATAGCATCATTTAGAAAAACGAAATTCATTGGAATTATTTGAGGAAATCCATTTTTATCAATGCTGGAAATTCTGCCAACATGTTCTTCGTTAAGAAATTCTTTAATTTTTTCAAGTGAATGAATTTCTAAGATTCCGATTAGTTGCAACAGCTAAATTATGAAAAATCATTTTATAAATCCAGAGTAAAAGTATTCAAAATATTCCAGTAGGTAAATGAAAAAACAGACCTAAAATAGAAAAAACACTCTAAATTAAAAAAGAATTCTAATCTTCTTCATCTAGTTCTTTTGCTAATGTTTTGATTTCTAAAATTCTGCATGTTAATTCTGTGCATTCGTTTTTTAATTCGGCGCTCATAGTGAACCATAACAAAAATAATCAAAAAGGAAGAACATTCTAAAACTTGACTTGTTTAATCCAAACTTTTTGTTAATGAAAACTGATAAAATATGGGAATAGTTCAAGCAGTCTATGTATGAAATAAACCAAGAACAAGAAAAGACCACACAACAAGTCTTAGATGTTCTAGAAAAATGGGGTTCTGAGTCAAGATTCATCTGGTTTAGAGAATTACATAGAATTACAGACATTGACAAAGGTATACTACGAAATATCATAAATGAATTAAAAAAATCCAAAGAAGTCAAAGATATGCACGGGACAAATAATAGAATATTTTTTTGTCTCAAAAAATATTATATCAAATGTAGAGATATTGAATTTAGATTCAAAGGAAAAGAAATTATGTTAAGAGATGGAAGTAAAACAAAAATCATTCAAGGTGCAACAAAATCTACAGAGCGTACAAGAAAAAGATTAGCGAAACAACGAAACAAACGCAGAGCAAAATCATTTACAAAAGCAAAAAACAAAAGACCACACAAATCATAAATTAAAAAGAATCTTCAGATTGTCTTTTTACAAGATTAAATTCAGCATGTTTGAGTTTTGTAGATTCAGCAACATCTTCAGTCATATCATATAATTGATGAAGTTCCATGTTTGAAGTCAATTCATCTTCCTCCTCAGATTCTAAATCAAATTCAAGATTTGCTAGGATTTCAACATTTTCTTCTAAAATATCAAGACATTTTTTTACTGCCTCAGGAATATCGTCATCCATCATATTTTCTAAGAACAAGTAAAGTAAATGATTTTCTGTATGTAATATAATAGAACGTCTTATTGTTTGGCTATTTCTCTGAGTTTTGGCATTACATAAGTTGCAAATTTGTCAATAGAGCCAAAGTAGTTCTTTCCCCAGAATCGAATAACAAAATGATTAACACCAGCTTTCATGAATCGCTCAAATATTGGAATGACATCATCAGGAGTGCCAATTGCAGTTGAAGAACGAGCAACATCATCTGGCATCTTAGTTGCAGCTTCTCTCATCTTTACAATCCAAGTTTGATCAGACATTGAATATTCTGTAAAGTATTTGACAAAATCAAATCCTTCAATTTCTTTTAATCCATGAACTCTCAAGATTTCAGGCTTGAACAAACTTACTTTAACTGCTTCTTTCATTTTTGCCCAAGATTCTTCTGCATCTTCAGAAAAGTATACATCAATATCAAGTGCAAATTGGAAGTTGTCTTTTTCTTCTTGTGTTCTATTATTTTCATCCATTGATTTTCTAATTTGTGCTGCATGATCTTCAAAGAGTGGTGGAGTGTAACCAATTGGTAACCAACCATCACCGAGTTTTCCGGTTAATGCAAGTGTACGTTTACCACCAGATGCCATGTATGTTGGTGGACGTGGTTTTCTTATTGGAGGTGCCTGCAAACATGCGCCTTCAAGTTTGTAATATTTTCCGTCATAACTTACTGTGTTATCAGGAGTTGATTCATACAATTTATGAATAACTTCAATTTGTTCTTCCCATTTTGAAACTGGTTTTTCAAATGGAATGCAAAATTCTTTTAGATTTTGAGCCTCACCTGCACCAATTCCTAGGATAGCTCTACCTTTTGAAACTCTATCAAGAGAAATAGCAGCTAGTGCAATGTTGGAGGGATGTCTTCTAATTGCATCAGTTACACATGTTCCTAACTCTACATTCTGTGTAACTGCAGCAATTGCAGACAACATAACCCAAGGATCCAAAACAATTGCATTTTTCCATTGTGGTACATTTGTGTGGTCCATATAGAAAATAGAATCATAACCTGTTTTATCGGCAAGTATACAAGCTGTTAGAATTTGGTCTTCAGAATATCCAGCTCTTGCAACATTTAGTCCGTTTTGAATACCAAATTTTAGCTTTTTTTCAGTCACGTACACTAACGACAGAATATTAGGATAAATAAGTTTAATCAGCTACCAATTTCGCAGTTTATCAAGAAAATAGAAGAAAGGTAAAAAAATTTTGAATTTTTTACAAATTACCTGCTTTGATGCCTTCAAGACATTTTATTACATCATCTTTTGATATTGGAATTGGGTTTGGATCCAAATGTCCTTTATCAGTCATAACAACGTCTGCAGCTTCTGAAACATCAGCTTTGAGTTCTAATTTGTCAAAACCAAGTTTTTCCATAGCTTCCTTGAATCTATCATAGAAGATTGACTTGTTATGCTTGTGTGCAATTGTAGTACAAGAAGATAGTGAATAACCATGTGGTACACCTTCATTTGAGAATACATAGGACAAAGCATGCCCAAGTGTTGTAGAGCAATTTCCAAATCCCATTCCAGATAACATTGAACCATATGGATAGTTCTCTGGTTTGTCATTCATAATTGCATCATAAAGAATCTCAAATGCTTGTTTACACAGAGTTCTAGTCAAGTCATTACCGAGTTTGCTATCATACCCTTCAGTAGCTTGAGCACATGCGTCACAAATAGAATTTTTGATGACTTGTTCTGGAGTACCGTCCATAAAGTATGAATCGACTACAGCCATGTCAGCTAAGAATCGGTTTTCGTGTAACAATTTCTTTTTTCCATCAAATTTTAGAACACAATAAGTTGTCATTTCAGCTCCAGTTCCAAATGTAGTTGGAATTAAGATCTTCTCTACTCCAAAATCTTGGGCAGCATATTTTACTACATCCATTGAACTTCCACCACCTAATCCAATTAGAACAGATGGCTTTTTGTCTTTGAATTGTGAAATCACTTTATTGACATCATCAATTGAGGGTTCAGGTTTTACTTGATCATACAACATGTAATCTTTGATTCCCATTTTTGCTATCCATTTGTCAGAAAGTTCTGGAGGAACTGTTGTGACAATAAGGGCGTTTTTAGGATACTCGGTTTGACCAAGTGCGTCTTCTCCAAAGTTGATAACTTTTGGAATGCGTATTGTGTGCATAAAATAAAAAAATCATTGACGATTATATATCTTACATTATTGAGTGAGTGGTATGATCATTCAAAATTTCAAAGACTTAGCAACTAGTGATAAAAAAAAGGATTGTCTAGAGATTTTGGAAGCAGGTCTTCAAGCAGCAAACCCAGAAAACATCATTCCAAAATATGTAACACCTAATGAAATCAAGATGGGGGATAAATCAATCAGTATTGAAAAATATTCCAACATCTATTCTGTTGCGTTTGGAAAAGCTGGAGATTCAATGACAAGAGCACTAAATGCAATAATTCCTATTAAAAGTGGAATTGTGGTAATCCCTAAAGGCTCCAAGTCAAGAATCAAAGGTAAAAAGTTTCAGATTTTCAATTCTAGGCACCCTAAACCAGATAAGACAAGTGTAAAGGCAGCAAAGGAAGTCATGAAATTTGTTCAAAATAAGCGAAGTGATGAATTAATAATTTTTCTTGTCTCTGGGGGAGGTTCATCACTTCTTGCAATGCCAAATGAAATCACACTTGAAGATAAAATTCATGTTACAACTGTGTTGCTGAAATCAGGTGTGACAATTCAAGAATTTAATTGTATTAGGAAACATCTATCAAAAATCAAAGGAGGAAGATTGGTGGAGAATATGAAATGTCAAGGGATTAGTTTAGTAATGTCAGATGTGGAAGGAGATGATCTTTCATCTATTGCATCAGGAACAACATACATGGATGATACAACATATGCAGAATCATTAAAAATTATAGAAAAATACAAAATAAAATGGAAAATGCCAACCGAAGTGTTACAAATTTTAGAGAATGGGAAAATAAAAGAAAGTTCAGAAACACCAAAGAAAGCAAAAATTGAAAATTATATCATTGCAAACAATAATGATTGTTTAGAAGCAATGCAAAAAAAAGCTAAAGAAATAGGATACAAAGTTTGCATAATGCAAGTTTTTGGTGAGATTAAAGATGCAGTAACAAAAATTCTTGAAAATATTTCGGAGAAACAAAAAACATGTCTTATTTTTGGAGGTGAAACAACAGTGAGAGTTCTTGGTAAAGGAATGGGAGGAAGAAATCAAGAAATGGTTTTGAGACTTTTAAAAAATACTCAAAAATTAAAAAAAGTTGTCATTGCATCTATGGGTACAGATGGAATTGATGGAAATTCTGTTTTTGCAGGAGCTATTACAGAAAATATTAGAATAGATTCATCTGTAACGAAAGAGTTTCTTAAAAACAGTGATTCAGGCAGATTCTTTCAAAAACAAAAAGGAAACATTGTAACTAATTTTACGCACACAAATCTTATGGATATAGGCGTGATTTTAAGTTAAAAATCATTCAAAACTTGAATCAAAACTAAACAAATGATTATTCAAAAAAAGGAGTCCTTGAAATACAATAATTGCCTAATTAGAATATGATAAAAAATGACAAGGGATTTTGTAACGATGAGTCGTGTAAATGTGACTGTCATGTTGGATCAAGTTTTAGAAGAGGTAATAAGAGAAGACAGTATTGCTAGAAAAACAATTCAACCCAGATTTACTGTACAATAGGATTGTTCATTTCTATATTGACAAAAAAGGATATTCAAAGGACCAGGCAAATGCAATTGCACAAAATGTTGTACAAAAAGAAGCACAAAGAAGAATCTGTAAAAATGAAAAATGCAAACATTTCTCACATGATCATATTAGAAACTCAGAAACATGTCTAGTTGCAAATTGTGAATGCAATAATTTTCAAACTAAGTAAAATCATCTAAAGAATTTTCTAGCAAAGGCTGTGCAGTAATTCCTATTTTTTTTAAGTGTTCTGCAAACTCATCGACAAAACCATGTATAGTGTAAACTTGTTCAGCCCCAGAGTGTACTACTACATCTACAAGTTCATTAAAATCACAATGATCACTCATAGGAATTGAATAGTCAGCTCGTCTTCCAAAAGAGAATCTTGAGGATTGTGCCCATCCACTAAATCCTATTGTTACTGCACCATATTTTGACTTCATATCTTGAATGAATTTATTTTTGCTAGACATCAATGGTGCAACCATTACCCAAGGTTTTTTTTCTAATAGACCATTTTTTTCAGCCTCAGAATGACCAATTCCATCTTTTAGAGTAATTCCTAATTTTTGATGAAGTGAATTCATCTCTTTTACAGAATCATGAAAATAAAGTGGTTCCCAATGACCAAAGAGTTGAGTAATAGTTTGTGCTTTTCCTAATTTGTATCCCATTAAAATTACAGGAATACCTTTTCCATAAAGTTCAGAAATTAATTCATTTACCTGTTTTTGAATTTCATCAATTGTAGGAAAAATAAATTCCGGTAGACCAAAGGTGCATTCAGTTATCAGGGTTTTGCATTTTGGAATTTTTGCACCTTGAAGAAATCCACGTTTTCTAGTACAGATATCTCCAGTATAGAAGATATCATCAAAGAGTAATCCTTTTGCACCAAGAATATGGCCACTATCAATTAGAGAAAAACCATCAAGAAAATCAACATGATTTTCCATCTTAAATCCACGAAGACTAGCTATTTCGTTGGTCTCAAGTGATGCTAAAATGGTGCCACCATTTTTTGAAGGAAGATGATCAGAGTGCGCATGAGAGACAAAATTTATTCCAGTAGCATCAGTGTTTTTCGGATCCAAGTAAACGCGTTTATCATTAACCTCACACAAGATTCCATTTTTTGTCATCCTTACTTGTCTTGACAATGAAAGTGAAGATAATTAGATTTGATATAAATTGCAGGTTTGATCTACTATTGACTAGTTGCTAAATTTAGGAATTTTAATCTCAGGTCGTGGGAGCAACATGGAGTCTATTCTAAAGTCAATTAAGAAAAAAAAGATTCCAATTAATCCAGCAATAGTGATTTCAAACAAGGCTAATGCAAATGGACTGAAGATAGCAAAGAAGTTAGGAATAAACACAGAAGTAATTGAAAGCAAAGGCTTCAAAGGAAGCAGATGGCAATATGACAAAAAAGTAATTGCTGTTCTAACAAAACATGGAGTTACTCCAAGAAATGGTCTTGTGTGTCTTGCAGGATTTATGAGGATTCTCAGCCCACAATTTGTAAAAAAATACAAAAACAGGATGATCAATATTCATCCAGCGCTACTGCCAGCATTTCCAGGGTTAGATTCTCAAAAACAAGCATTAGAACATGGTGCAAAATATTCAGGATGTACAGTGCATTTTGTTGATGTAGAAATGGACACAGGCCCCATAATTATTCAGGCAGTTGTGAAAGTCATGGAAAAGGATTCTGTAGAGTCGTTATCAAAAAGAATTCTAAAAGAAGAACATAGAGTTTATCCTGAAGCAGTTAATTTGTTTGCCAGAAAAAAGATCAGAATTTTTCGTAGAAGAACAATTATCAGTTAAGTGTCAGGCCCACCAAAAAAGTACAAAACTTTGAGTTCTTTTTTGTTTCCATGAAAATAATGCTCAACATTCTTTGCTACAAAGAATACTTTGTCTTTTGAAACTTTGTAATCTTTGTTTTTAATTTTCAAAAAACCATCACCAGAAATTACATAGTATACTTCATCACTATCATGAGGTTCTTGGGTATCTTCTTCTCCAGGTTTTAGAACCAAGACCCCAGCAGCTAAACTTGACTTGTTGATAAAAGTATGAAAATACATGTCACCTTTTTTTATTTTTTTAATTGAATTGTTTACATCAAAATCAAGTTTCATTAGTGTACAACCAGAGAATTTCAAGTATTAAATATCTACTAATAAGAAACAGAACATGACAGGTATCAAGATAGATGGAATAGTTATTGCCCAATCAGTAAAAGATAGAGTCAAAAAAGCAGTAGATGAGCTGAAAACTGAAGGCATCAACCCTTGTTTGGCTACAATTCTAATTGGAGATAATCCTGCATCTACAACTTATGTTAAAAACAAGCACAAGGCATGTGAGGAAGTAGGAATTATTACCAAAGATCACAAACTTGACGCAAATATTTCACAAACACAACTTGATGAAATTATTGAAAATTTAAACAATGATAGTGCGGTTCATGGAATTCTTGTTCAACTTCCATTGCCTAAACAATTAGATGAATTTACTACCACATCAAGAATCTCACCACTGAAAGATATTGATGGCTTAACTCCACATAACACAGGATTACTTGCAATGAAGAAAGCAGCACTAGTTGCATGTACTCCATTAGGGATAATGGAAATGTTTGACTATCATGGAATTGATTTGGATGGAAAAAATGTTGTATTGATTAATAGGAGTAATCTTGTTGGAAGGCCACTATATCATCTGTTATTAGAAAAAAATGCAACGGTAGTAACATGTCATTCTAGAACCAAAAATCTAACAGATCTTTGCAAAGATGCAGATATTGTCATTACTGCTGTAGGCGATAGGAACAAGTTCACCCTAACACCTGAGATGATTAAAGAGGGTGCAATTGTAATTGATGTTGGAATTTCAAGATTCCAAGAAAAACTAGTAGGAGACTCAGACTTTGATCAGATTATCCAGAAAGCATCTTTTGCAACACCAGTTCCAGGAGGGGTTGGTCCCATGACAGTTGCCATGTTATTAAAAAATACAATTACTGCAGCATCTTTGAGTAGTCAAATTGGAAGATAGTCCTGAAAAAAAATCACTTAGAAATCTTCTTTTAGAAAAAAGAGACAATACATCTTTTGATTTTATGAAAATTGTAAGTAAGAAGATGCAAAAGAGATTAAAGAAAATCAATGCATTCAGGAATGCTCAAAAGATTGGAGTGTACTATCCAATTGGGAGTGAAATTTTGACACAGGATATCATTCAAGAATTACTAAGTAATGAAAAAGATGTGTTTTTGCCAAAAGTCATTGGAGAAAAAATAGAATTTAGAAAAATAACTAATTTTTCAAGCCTAGAAAAAGGTAGTTTTGACATCATGGAGCCTAAAGATGATTGTGTAATAGATAACAATCTTGATGTAGTTTTAGTTCCAACTGTAGGTATATCACCAATTGGAGTTAGACTAGGATACGGTCATGGATTTTATGATAGATTTCTTGCAGAACACAAGACGATAACAATATCTCTGACTTTGGAAAAACAGATTGTAAAAAACATTCCAAAATCAGAACATGATGTTATTATTGATTGGATAGTAACTGAAGACAGAATTTTAAAGACTCAGGAATAAGTTAATCCTTTTTTACCAATATCTTTTCTGCAATACTTGTGAGGCCATGAGATTTTCTCAGCTGCAGCATAAGCATTTGTGATTGCAGATTCCAAAGAATCACCCAATGCTGTAACTCCTAAAACACGTCCACCATTTGAGAGAATTTTTCCATCTAGTTTTTTTGTTCCAGCATGAAAAACATATACTTCGTTTTGAACAGAATTAAAACCAGAGATTTCTTCGTTTTTGGCATATGACTCTGGATATCCCTCTGATGCTAAAACAACACACACTGCAGATTGATTTTTCCAAGAGGTTTGAGGCAATGATGACAATTTTCCATCAACGCTTGCAACAAAATAATCATACAAGTCAAAGTCCATTCTCATTGTTATTGGCTGGCATTCAGGGTCACCCATTCTTACATTGTATTCTAAAACATAGGGTTCATTATCTTTGATCATTATTCCAGCATACAAAAATCCCTTAAAAGAAATACTTTCATTTTTCATTTCTTGAATTGTTTTATCAATAATTTTTTCCTGTATTTTTTTTGCTAGTGCATCATCAACAATTGGGGTTGGAGAATATGCACCCATTCCGCCAGTATTAGGACCTTTGTCATTATCAAAAATTCTCTTATGATCTTGACTTGTTGCCATAGGAATAGCAATCTCACCATCAGAAAGTGCAATGTATGAAGCTTCAATCCCATCTACTCGCTCTTCAACAATGATGCGATTTCCAGCATCACCAAATGTCTTTTTGACTAGAATTGTCTGAATTGCAGAAAATGCTTCATCATTACTATTACAAACAATAACACCCTTTCCTGCAGCAAGACCATCAGCCTTTACTACAACATTGTAATCAAGTGATTGAACATAGTCTTGAGCTTTTTGAGCATCATCAAATATTTCAAATGGTGTTGAAGGAATATCATTTCGTTTCATGAAATTCTTAGCCCAAATCTTACTTGATTCAAGCTGTGCTGCAAGCTTTGAAGGGCCAAAAATTTTGAGACCAATCTGATTAAATTTATCAACAATTCCTGCTGCCAGTGGGGCTTCTGGTCCAACTACTGTAAAGCAATTATTTTTTTGAGCAAAATCAGATAACCCATCCAAATCATCCACATTAATTGGAACGTTATTTTCAGTGCCACCATTTCCAGGAGCAGTAAAAACAGTATCAACTTTAGGACTTTGTGAGAGTTTCCATGACAATGCATGTTCTCGCCCACCAGAACCAACTATCAGAACATTAACCAACAATGATGATCATTTACCCAATAATATAATCCAAATCTTGTAAAACCAATTTAGCTTTATAATGTCACCTACATATCAAAATCCAGATGGAACTTTCTGCAAAGTTTGATGCAAAAGCAATTGAATCCCAAGTAAAAGAATACATCAAATCAATTGATTTAGAAAAAGAGATTTTTGCATCAGATAAACCTGAAAAAATCAGATTCATCGAAGGGCCACCAACAATGAATGGAGTTCCACATGCAGGACATCTAAGAGGCAGAGTCATCAAAGATTTGTGGTATCGATTCAACACATTGCAGGGCAAAAAAATTGAATTCAATGGAGGATGGGATGCACAAGGACTTCCAGTAGAATTACAGGTTGAAAAAGAGTTGGGGGTGACAGGTGGAAAGACAGAATTAATTAAACAATTTGGAATTGAGAAAATTGTATCTGAATGTAAAAAAGTGGTAGAAAAATACAACAAGGCATGGATAAAAGTTGATGAACTACTTGGCATGTCATTTAATCACGACAAAGCATACTGGACTTTTAAAGATGAATTTATTGAAAGAGAATGGCAGGTGCTAAAAAAAGCATATGAAAATGGAATTTTAGAAGAAGACTTTACTGTAATTGCATATTGCCCAAGTTGTCAGACATCACTTAGCCATTCAGAAGTTAATCAAGGATATGAGGAAGTAAAAGATCCTTCATTATACTATAAAGTAAAACTAGTTGATGAAGATGTATTTTTGATAGTGTGGACTACCATGCCATTTACTCTAATTACAGATGCAATGGTTGGTTTTCAACCTAAAGAAGATTATGCTTATGTCAAAGTAGAAAATGAGACATGGGTTGTTGGAAAGACCAGATTAGAAGAGTTCATGATAGAAGTAAAGATTGACGATTATAAAATTGAAAAAACTGTAAAGGGCTCAGAATTTGAAGGAAAAAAATACATTCATCCATTGTTGAATTTAGTTCCAGAATTAAATGAATGTGCAAAATTAGACAATTATCATGTTGCAGTCTCTGAATCATTTGTTGATGTCAGTACAGGTAGTGGATTAGTGCATTTATCACCTGCAAACGGAGAGGAAGATATCAAAATAGCAAACAAAAGAAATGTCAAAATTTTCAATCCTATTGATGATGAAGTAAAATTCACAGCAGATGCAGGTAAATACACAGGAATGTTTGTCAGAGATGCAGACAAAATAATTGTTGAAGATCTAAAAGATTGTAATGCGCTTGTAAAGATTGGGAAAATAAAACACAAGTATCCCTTATGCTGGAGATCACATCATCCTATCGTATGGCTTGCCAGAAGAGGTTGGTTTTACAAGCTAGACCGTCTTGAGAACAAAGCAATTGATGCTGCAGAAAGTGTAGAATACTTTTTTGAGCAACCAAAAAATAGATTCCTTGGAATTATCAAAGAAAGACATCCATGGTGTATTTCACGAGAAAGGATTTGGGGTTGTCCATTACCTGTTTGGAATTGTGAAGATTGTGGTGAAAAAAATTGGTTCTTTACAAGAAAGGAAATCGTTGACGCTGCGGAGAACTTGCCTGATGGACCAGACTTTGAATTACACAGACCATGGATTGACAATATTACTGTAAAGTGCAAAAAATGTGGCAGTGTAAAAACAAAGAGAGAAGAGTATGTTTTAGATACGTGGCACAATAGTGGTTCTGCTCCATATTCATCATTGACAGATGAAGAATATTCAAAAGAAATTCCTGCGCCATTTTTCACAGAAGGAATTGATCAAACTAGAGGATGGGCATACACACTACTAATTGAAAATGTGATATTAAACAATGCTTCAACTTCCCCTTTCAAGGCATTTTTGTTTCAAGGACACGTACTTGATGAAAAAGGAGGCAAAATGAGCAAAAGCAAAGGAAACGTTTTGGATGGAGCAGATTTACTGCAGAAATATCCTGTAGATTTGGTGAGGTTCTATTTCATGTGGAAAGCAAGTCCAATCGAGCCACTAAGTTTCAGCACTGATGAATTAATGTCAAGACCATATCAGGTACTCAATACACTATTCAATCTGCACCTATACTTTAAGCAAAATAGCCAATACGACAATTTTGATCAATCAAAGACAATTGAATGGGCAAAACAAAATGATTTGCTAACATCCCCAGATATTTGGCTCTTATCAAAACTTCAAAAATTAATTCGTGAAATTACGGAAAGAAATCAAACATGTAAGTTCCATGAGGGCGCCAAAGCAATTGAAGATTTTATCATAAATAATCTAAGCCAAGTATACATCCCAATTACCAGAGGGGAATTATGGGATGAAGATGAGGGAAAGAAAAACAGAAGACTGGCAATCTATGCAGTGTTAAGTAAAGTACTCAAAACACTTGATATTTTGATTCATCCGTTTTGTCCATTCTCTAGTGAGTACCTATACCAGACAGTGTTTGATGGAAAACAAAGCATTCTACTTGACAAATGGCCTCAATACCAAGAATCACTTGTCAATGAAGAGATTGAGGAATCATTTGATATTATGAAAGATGTTGTGTCTGTATCATCAGCTGCTAGAATGAAAGTAAAATTAAAGAGAAGATGGCCACTAAATGAAGCACAAATTTGTGTTAGAGAAGGTCAGAAGAGTAAACTAGAATCATTATCTGGTTTGTTACAATCCCAATTAAACATAGAAAAATTTAGTATTGTTGAAACAAAAAAAGAATCAGGACTAGAACAAATGTTAGAATTAAAACAATTAGGATTGCCTGTTAAAGCAGTTATCGAATTAGAAAGAAAGAGGGTAGGACCAAAGGCAAGACAACACATGGGAAAACTAGTTACAACATTTTCCGAGACAAATCCTGAAGAGATAATTTCATCATTACAAAAAGATGGAAAATATGATTTTGATATTGATGGAGAAACTATTTCATTGGATTATGAAGATTTTGTTGTAGATTTTGATGCAAGTGAAAACTTTGCAGTATCAAAAAGGGATAACTATATCGTATTCATCTCAACAGCACGAAATAGAGAGATGATGGCAAAAGGATTAGTAAAAGATGTTGCAAGAAGACTCCAAACTCTAAGAAAAGAAAGAGGTTACAATCCAACTGATGTTTTGGATGTTGCATCAATTCTTGACTTGGATAAAGAGTCACTTGAAATGGTAAAAGAAAGAACCAAAGACTTGGCATTTTTAGTCAGAGTAAAACAGGTGAATTTTACAGAATCTTGCAAGGAATACAAAGATGATGATATTGATGGACAAAAAATAAGAATATCTGTAGAATAGATTTTGAGAATTAATGTAATACTTTTATTACAATTATTAATTCTACAAGGAAATGTCCGAATCAAAGACACCAAATGTTGTTGGAATTAACGTTCTAAAACAAAATGGCCTTGATGTAGATGAGTTGTTAAAAGAGTTAATCAATAATGCTGCAGTTGAATTTACAGCATACTACTACTTTACCAACCTCAGAGCACATTGTACAGGCATGGAAGGAGAAGGACTCAAAGGAATCATTGAGGATGCAAGATTAGAAGATCTTAGCCACTTTGAATCATGTCTTGAGAGAATCTACCAATTAGGAGGTAAGCTTCCAAATGATGCAACTGAATTTATCAAAATGTCAGGTTGTGAATTCTTACAGCTTCCAGCAAATCCAACTGACTATAAAGAAATCCTACAAAAATGTCTCAAAGCAGAGCAGGGTGCACTAGTCAACTGGAACAAAATTTGCCAGATGACATTAGGAAAAGATCCTACAACATACGATATTGCAAAAGATATCCTAGCAGAAGAGATTGAACATGAGTCATGGTTCCTTGAACTAATCTATGGAAGACCATCAGGACACATGAGAAGAAAGCATTCTGGTGAAAGACCACATACCAGAAAACACTCTAGAGCGCTAGATATGGCATAAATCTTAAATCACTTTATTTCTTTTTGATTTTTCACTAGTGTACTTTATTGACGACAAATAGTGAACATGCATTGTTTTACCACTGTTAAATACAAAAATTGCGTATTAAGAATATGGTAAAGCAGATCAGCCTGGATGCTTGGCAGATCCAGCATTTATCAGAACTGTTAGAAAAAGGCTCAAACATTGTTGCAAAAACAAACAGACCTATTGTTCTTTACAGACAAACCCTAGAAGAAGAGGATGGCTCTTATGAAGAAATTGTATGTACTCTTACCAAAGGATATGTCATTGAGCAAATGGTTACATCAGGAGGAGTTTTGGTTCCAAGCTTTCAGCAACAGTTTGTATTTACAATTGAAGAGTATTCTCAAGAATTATTGAGAAAAAGCCAGGACCGGTTTTTGCAGATGATTGATTTTCTTGAAGAACAACTAAGATAATATCATAATTAATAAAGACCGTAAAGGTCAGAATTTTTGCATGCAATTATTAGAGTTTCAAGCAAAGGAATTATTTCGAGAGTACGGAATTAATCTTCTTGACAGCATATCATCTACTAATATAGAGGAAGGAAGAAAACATGCAAAAGAATTAGGATACCCATTTGTGATTAAAATTCAGGTTCCCGTAGGCGGAAGAGGAAAGGCAGGAGGAATTCAAATGTGTCATAACGATGACGAGTTTGAGCTAAAATATCCTCAAGTCATGGACTTGACAATCAAGGGGGAAAAAGCAAGAGCAATCCTATTGGAAAAGATGGCAGACATCAAAAAAGAGTTGTACTTATCAATATTTTTGAATCGTTCAAAAAGATGCTATACAATCATTGCAGCGTCAGAAGGCGGAGTTGAAATTGAATCAATAAAAAATCAAATCATCAAAGAAATTGGAATGGGTGATGTTTCAGATGAGGTTGCAAGCGAAGTTGCAAAAGAGATGGGCTTGGATGGAAAAACAGCAGATGGTTTTGTTGATACTTTGAAAAAATTATCAAAGCTTACAATTGAAAAAGAAGCAGAGCTTGCAGAAATCAATCCACTTGCAATCATGCAAGACGATACAATAATTGCACTTGATGGTAAATTTGTTACAGATGACAATAGTAATTTCAGACATGATGAATTACAAAAATATCAAGAGACATCAGAGATTGAGGAAAAAGCAGAGAAGAGTGGATTCTCAATAGTGGAATTAGATGGGGATATTGCAGTTGTTGGAAATGGCGCAGGACTTGTAATGTCTACACTTGATATGTTATCAGACAATGGTGGAAAGCCGGCATGTTTCTTAGATGTTGGTGGTGGTGCAACTACAGAAACAGTTTATGAAGCATTAACTTTGATTAGCAAGATGAGTAAAGTAAAAGGAATTTTAGTAAACCTCTATGGAGGAATTGTAAAGACAACAGTAGTTGCAGAAGC
>Ga0209997_10000322_pt1 | contig 15632 bp, 14 predicted proteins | sample CR04metaG_FD_182079 | JGI IMG/M metagenome (GOLD analysis project Ga0209997, IMG submission 182079) | Deep subsurface microbial communities from Mariana Trench to uncover new lineages of life (NeLLi) - CR04 metaG (SPAdes) (version 2) | ecosystem: Environmental > Aquatic > Marine > Ocean trench...
ACTCGGTCCTTCTCGCCCAGCCGATTCACGAGCAGGCGCATCGCCTGCTTGAGCAAGGGAAGCTTGTTGGAGGGCTGCATCGATCCGGAGACGTCCAGCAGAAAGACCAGATTGCTGGAGGGCCGATTCTCCATTTCCACCTCTTTGCCCTTGAGCCCGATACGGACCAATCGGTGCTCCAATGCCCAGGGCGCCTGGGCCACTTCCACACTGACCGAAAAGGGGTCTTCTCCCGAGGGCACAGGGTAGTCATAGGAGAAGTAATTCAGCATCTCTTCAATGCGAATCGCATCCTTCGGGGGAAGCGTTCCACGCTGCAAGAAGCGGCGAACATTGGCATAAGAAGCTGTGTCCACATCAATGGAGAAGGTGGAAAGAGGATTCCGAGCGACTTCCAGAAATCGATTGTCCTCAATTCGGTCGTAGGCTTCGGTGTTGAAATCGGGCGCAGAGGAGTCCGGCAGTCGGGCATCGGCGACAACCGCAGGAGCTTCAGCTTCGCTCTTCGGTTGGGTCAAAGAACTGTAAAGATAAGATCCGGCACCTCGCTCGGAAGGAGCCGGCATGTCGGCTCGACTCCGACCCACCTGGGCAAACTCCGTGAGCTCGACTCCCATAATTCCTCCCGCAATTCCTCCCACAGTCCCCACACCGGGGGCACTAGGCACAGGCTGGGATTCGGGTTCGGTCGTTTTTCTAAGCTTGCTGGCGGCGGCAGGAGCCTCCTTTTGGGCAACCACTTCTGAGGCTTCGTTCCGAACTGCCGGGCTTTCTTGGTAGCGAAGATCAGGCTCCTCAGCAAATTGCTCATCCAGGGCGCGCGATGGTGAGAAAACGACATCCACTTCTCGGCGAAGCTCAGCCACGGTACTCAAACCTGAGCGCGATTGCAGGAGATTCGGCGTCAGAACCGCGGCAAAAATCAAGCAGGCGGCAGCCGCCAGTCCTCCACCCAAGGCCCACTTGCCCCGGCTTGAAGAGAAAAAGCCAACAGGCCCTTGCAGTTCGCTCTCAATTCTCTGCTGATGCTTCTGGGACAGACCGGGGGAAGGCTCTCTTTGCAGCTCTTCGGTCATCAGGGCAGCGGTTTGGCGAATCTGAGTCACTATTTGGGTCAGCTCTTCAGAACCATCCACGGTTTTTTTGATTTCAACACGCTCATCCTCGTTCTCGAGCTCACCTAAGGCATAGGCTGTCAATCTCGGATCTTTAGGATCGATATTCATTTGATCCTCCTCATGGGTGTGGAACTCGAGCGCGACCAGGCGTCGAGTTTCTGGCGGACCGTCTTGAGTCCGGTGTGGAGCAGAAAGCCCACATTGCTGACCGAGAGGCTGGTCACTTCACTCATTTCCCGATAGCTCAAACCGTTTTGAAATTTCAGACGGATCACTTCCTGTTGATTGGGAGGCAGTGTTTCCAGGATATGAAGGACCCGGCTCAGCTCTTCCTTTTGCTCCAAGACGCTGGAAGGCTCTGGTTCCTGTGTTGCCTGAGCCTCCAACTGGGCTTCATCGGTGAAACTCATACAGTTTTCCTTTCTCCGAACATCCAAGGCCCGGTTGCGACATACGGTAAAAAGCCACTGGGCCAGATGATCATCCACCCAGGACCGCTTTTGCGAGCAGAGCCGTAGAAAAGTGTCTTGAACCACATCGCGGGCTCGCTCAATGTCACCCGTAAGATGGGCAGCATAGCGGGTAAGAGGGCCTTCGTATCGAGCTAGTGCTGATCGAATCCATTCGCTTTGACCTGATGAGCTCATAAAACCTCGAAGTCGTTTTTACCGCTCTTACCATATTAGATAACGTTCGGGCTCGGTGTTTATTAGATGAAAGAACTGATAGCTGACAACTGACAACTGACAACTGACCGCCTTACACCTGAACACTGAACGTACCCGTAGGGGTCAGCCGGTGGCTGACCCGAACCGCATGAGTGGCACATTTTTCACCAGTATGGCTTCGGTTTTGCCATCCTAACTGTTCGGGCGAGCCACCGGCTCGCCCCTACCCTGCTTCGTAACGAGAACCTACGCATAATCCCGGCTAGGCTTTTGCTTTCTGGCCTCTGTCAGCTGTCAGCTTTTTCTCGTAGATTTTCTTGCTGGAGCGTTATAGCAAACAGGAGGTGATGAAGCATGGACACGGCTCGAGGGTATAGCCTACTAGAGGTGATGTTGGTGTGTGCGTTAATCGGCTCCGGCTCCACTCTGGGACTTTCCATTCTGAACGGAATAGCCGAGCAACACAGGCTTCACCTGGCTGGGGAATCCTTTCTGTCTGCAGTGATGGCCGCTCGATTTCAGGCAGTTGCCAAGAACCTGGCCATCCAGGTACGGGTGCACGCGAGCGGCAAAAAGTTCGGGGTCGCGGTGAAGGGCTCGGAACCGCAATTCTGGCAAGATCTTCCTGCCGGAGTTGAGTTTTCCAAAACGCCCCGGAAGCCACCCGGCTTCTACTCTCGAGGGTACGCGTCTCCGGCGGGAACATTCATACTGGAAAACAGCCGCGGTCAGATTCGCGTGGTGGTTTCCCTGAGCGGGAGGGTGCGATGGGAAAGGATCCGTTAGTGTCTCGCTCCATAAATACAATGACGTTTACTGATGGGGCTTGCGAGGCGAGGTCAAGGAGCGAGGAGAAGGCGATGCAGAGACATCGGCGACGACGAGAGACACAGAGATCGTCCGCAACCTCCAGCAGCGGCTTCACGCTGATCGAAGTCATGGTTTCCTTGGTCTTTCTTATGGTGACGTCGATGGCACTGCTGCAAGGCCTTGAACTGGCCTTCCGTCACTATTCGCTGGCTCAGAACCGTTGGAAGGCCACCGTTGAACTCTGGAATCGGATTGAAGAGCTTCGAGCCACTCATTCCCCACGGGGAGAACCCTTTCAAATCATTCCTGACTCCCGCCCTCTCTATCGAACATTACTCACCGATCCGAGGCTTGGAGAGCACTCCGGTTGGGAGGTCCTGAATAGTGAAAAATAAGGGTGCGAGAACTGCGGGCTATAGTAAGGGCCATACTCTCGTTGAGACGATGATAGCCTCATCGATCTCGATCATCGTCCTGGCGGGCTTCTTTTCCACAATCGGAGTGTTTCAAACTGAGTCTTCAAATCTCAGCCTCTTGTTGGAGCGCGATGCCAACCTCTGGCTGGCTCCCCTGCTCCTCTCCCGTTGGATCATACCCGCTGGAAATAACCGCTGGGATCAAGCCTGGTCGGGGGTCACGATAGACACTGATCGCCTCGAACTCAAGAGTGATATCGATGGCCCCGGGGGGTTCCCCGACTCGAAGCTTTCCAGCAGTTTTGAAGCACTGGTGCTTCGATCGTCGAACTCCAACTTGCGGGTGCAAAGCAACAGAGGCTCCTTTCAGCCGTTGATCAAAAATATTGTTGATTTTAAGGTCGATTCCAAAGAGAGCGGACTGCTATCCATCCGCCTCACCGCAGTCACCGATCGTCCCCTCTCAATGTTCGAGAAGGATCTTCCTGAGTCCACTGAGCTGCTGTTTTTCCTGCGTAACTACCGCTCCAATCTTTTCCCGGAGAATCCCTAGCCCGAATGATGCATAGGTTCTCGTCACGAAGAGACGAAAGCGCCGACCTACCTGTCAGGGCGCGTGACCCGCAAGCGGGTCGGGGGTACCCGCGCTTGCGGGTGGCACAGTCAGTGCAGCACGCCGGATCATTGCGCCGATGCAGCAGAGGGGATGTGAGAAATGCGGGCTAGGGGCTTCAGCCTTCTGACCAGTATGATGCTGATTCTGTTCATGATCTCCTTTTCACTGTTTCTGCACTTAAGGATCAGAACCCAATGGCAAATGGCCGCCGATGTGGAGTCCCAACTCTACAGCCTGGTGCTGGCCGAGAATGGCATCGAATACGCTCGGACCTTACTCCCCCACATGGAGCTCAATCTCCTCCTGGCAGGGCTGGACGGGACATTCTCTGAGACTCACTCTTCTGAATGGCGCAACCCCATGTCCTTCGCTGAGGCCCTGCGTGTGGATCCATCCACCTGGAAGCCTCCTCATGATGATGGTTTGCCCTTTTACGACGGTCAACCGTTGCTCCCCGGGGGACATCGGGGGGCAGGAGAAGGTTACTTTTTCTTGAAATTCTCCAATAACCCTGAGGAAAGCCCGGAACACGACGAAGACCACATCATATTGGTCAGAAGCATGGGCATTGTTCCTACCTCGGCACAAAACTTCTTTTTTCCCCATCTCAAGAACAGCGTGGCCCTGCTGGAGGCTCGCTTTCGCCAGGAGCGAGCCTTTTCCTTACCCAGTCCACTCACCCTTTTGGGTCATTCAGGGTCCTTCCAGTGGGAGGGAGCACACTTCAGCATTGAGGGTAAAGAAACATTCGCCATTACCCTCCTCTCGATCTCCCCATCCACTCTCTACACCGACCTTGTGGGTTCCCTCTCTGGGTCACAACAGCAGTCGATTCGAGGTCACGGAGCTCATCCCTCGATTCGAGAGGTCAGCCCTCAGGACCTGAACGAGCCCATGGCCCAGCACCTGCTCAATCCCGGATTCTGGCATCATTTCCTGGTTCAACTGCCCAAATTTACCGATAATCTGCCCCATGGGATTGTCTTCTTGCCCGAAGGGGGAGTCTTCGATAAACCTCTGTCCGGGATCCTCGTTGCTCAAAGGGACTTGATTCTCGGCAATGGAGCTCAGATCAGAGGTCTTTTGTTGCATCTGGGACAAGGCAAACTGACTCTCAGGGAACAATCTCAGGTAATCGGGGGCATCTGGATGTCCAATTTCGGCACAACGGGCGAAAAGCTGAAATTGGGGCCCATTGCTCTACAGGTTTCCGATTACGCGGCCATTCGCTATGACCAGGCCGCTATTGGAGAAGCCTTGACCCTTCTCCCTCCCACCCAATTGGGCTGGCGGATCCTGTTCCCGGAGACAGTGGAATAGGGTATAATGTGGGCATGATTAGAGTCATGCTTCTCGTGTTGCTTCTCGTCCCTACCTGGATCTTTGCACAGGAAAACAAAGAGACGAAAGAGCCTACTCTTGCCGAGCTGGCACGCCAGGAAAGAGAGCGCCGAGCCCAGTTGAAAGAAATTCTCATCATTACCAACGCCAACTTGAAAAGGGTGGGAGGAAGTTTTGTGAGTACCGCCACAGGCCCTGAGGCTAAGACTGCGGCTACAGAGGGCGAAGAGGGAGCCGAAGCTGGAGAGAATAGCTCTGAGAAGGCGGAAACAGATCCAGCGGATTGGGAAGGACGCTTTACTGAAACGCGGCTCAACCTGAAAAACGCCGTCAATCGAGATCTTGTCCTCCAGCTCAAGATGAATGACCTTCGGAACCAGTATTTGAGTGGCAGCGGTACGAGTCAAGCCAGAATCCAACAACAGTTGCTGGAAACCCAGCAAGAAATTGAAATGAACGCAACAGACGTTCGATCAGCCCGGCAAGCGATGGACACACTTCAAGGCAAGGCCCAAAAGGAAGGTGTTTCCAACGATCAGATTATCGGCCTGGTCGGTGAACTTCCCCCGGATACCTCCATCTTCACTAAACCCGATCAATAGGGACTCTCTGGGCTAGATGCAGGGTCACGATCCCACCGGTGAGAGCATATTGTCCCCGGGGAGTAAAGCCAACTTCCCGAATCAGTTTCTCAAGTGTTTTTGGATCAGGGAACTCCTTGACCGATTGGGGAAGATACGCATAGGGCCCCAGTTTTCCGGAGAGACATTGCCCGACCTTGGGCAAGATCCAGCGGACATACCCAGAATATAGTTGCCTGAAGACGGGAATCTGAGGCTGAGAAAATTCCAGCACCGCTAACATACCTCCCAGCCGCAGCACACGGTACATTTCCTCCAGACCACTGGTGTAATCTTCCAGATTCCTCAAGCCAAAGGCTATGGTGACTGCGTCAAAAGAATGTGCTGGGAAGGGGAGTAGCAAGGCGTCCCCTTCCACAAACCGCACACTGCTTCCCATTTTTTCCTTTCCCAGAACCAGCATGGGATGACAAAAATCGCATCCCAGCACTCGTGCCTTGGCGGACAATTCCAGTGCCAAGTCCCCGGTGCCTGTGCACAAATCCAGAACGACTGCTTGGCTGGGTAGGAAGGGAGACAATCTCTGGACGGTCACTCGTCGCCATCGACGATCCAGAGAGAACGACAGCAATCGATTCAGCAGATCATAACGATGTGCGATCGATGCAAACATGAGCCTGATTTGGCGGGACTCTTTGTTCACCACTTGCTAAGTACTCACTTTCATAAATACGGTGAACGTTTGCGGATGGGGCTTGCGAGGCGAGGTCGCGAAGAGAGGAGGAGTCGATGCGCCTCGATCTGGGCTCCGTCGCGCTCCCAACAAACGTTCACCGTATTTATGAAAGGGAGTACTTAGAGGCCCACCCCATCAGTTCCGTGCGATCTCTTCCCATGCCTGGATCAAGACGTCATTTTCAATCCCTGCGGTAACCCGAGTCTTCCCAATGTCCTCGAGCAGGACAAAGACGATCTGGTCATTCTGGCGTTTTTTGTCGCACTTCATGGCTTCCAGAATTCCCTGTGTGGGAACCAGATCAACGGGCGGGAGTTCACCAATACGGCGGATGGCACGCGAAATTCTTTGACTGTTGGATTCATCCAGATAGCCTTTCATGAAGGAAAGACGAGTCTCCGCCAGCATTCCCCAGGCGATGGCTTCCCCGTGTATCAATCCTTGAAATTCCGTGGCACCCTCCAGGGCATGGCCAAAGGTATGCCCAAAATTAAGAATTCTGCGCAGACCTTGCTCTTTCTCGTCACTCGAGGTGATCTCAGCCTTGATTTCGCAACAACGGCTGATGAGCTTCTCTAAAACATCGGGTTTCCTCTTCTGGATCTCTTCCAGGTGACTCTCAAAAAATTCGAAAAACTCAGAATCGCAGATGAGACCATATTTCACCACCTCATACAGTCCCGACTGAAACTCTCTTGGGGGAAGGCTGGCCAGGGTGTTTGTATCGATGCACACCAGACGGGGTTGATAGAAAGCCCCGATCATGTTCTTTCCCAGTCGATGATTGACCCCGGTTTTTCCGCCCACTGAGCTATCTACCTGGGAGAGCAGTGTGGTGGGAATTTGTAAATAAGGGACACCTCTCAGAAAGGTGGCTGCCACAAACCCCACGATATCCCCGGTGACGCCCCCACCCATGGCAAGCAGCGTCGAGGATCGGTCGGCTCGTTGGGTGATCAAGGCGGTATAGATATCTTCAACCGTCTCTAGACTTTTGTGTGCTTCACCGTCTGGAATGAAAATCTCGGTGACCTGGTAGCCGTTTTCGGAGAGCCTTTGGAGAAGACCTTTCCCGAACAGTCGAGAAACAGAGGGATTAGAAATCAGGAAAATCCGCTTCCCCGTTTTGAACTGTTCAAGAAATTGGTGGAATTGATCGAGGAGGCCAGCTCCTATGAGAATATCGTAACTTCTTTTTCCTAACTCAACACGAACAGTTCTCACACTCCTACGTCAACACTCCCTCAAGCGGACTACTGGCTGTGGCATAGAGCTTTTTGGGAATTCGTCCTGCCCGAAAGGCTAAACGTCCTGACTCGACGGCAAGTTTCATCGCTCTGGCCATACTCACGGCATCCTTCGCTCCTGCAATTCCCGTATTCATCAGCACGCCGGCAACGCCCAATTCCATGGTAATGGTTGCATCCGAGGCTGTTCCCACGCCCGCATCCACGATAACGGGAACAGAAACGGTCTCCAGAATAATGCGCAGGTTGTTCGGATTTTGAACCCCCAACCCTGAGCCAATAGGCGCCCCCAGCGGCATCACTGCAGCGGCACCCGCTTCCTCGAGCTTCTTGCACATGACCGGATCATCGTTGGTGTAAGGCAGAACAACGAAATCTTCCTTGACCAGTACTCGGGTTGCTTCCAGCAGTCCTTCGTTGTCGGGGAAAAGGGTTCGCTCATCTCCGATGACCTCAAGCTTGATCAGATCGGACAGGCCGGCTTCCCGACCCAACCGGGCACAGCGGATGGCATCTTGCGCCGTATAGCAACCTGCAGTATTGGGTAACAGCGTGAACCTGTCTCGATCGATATAGTCCAGCAAGGATTCCTTGCTCTTATCCGTTAAGTTCACCCTTCTGACGGCGACGGTGACAACGTCCGCCCCACTCGCCTCCAAGGCCTGTTGCATCACCTCAAAGCTCTCGTACTTGCCTGTTCCGACGATCAATCGAGAGCGAAATTTCCGTCCAGCAATCACTAGATCATCAGACATTTCTCTTCCTCTCCTCCACCCACGAAATGGACGATTTCGATTCGATCTCCTGAGCCTAAAGTCTGGTCAGACCACCGATCCCGGCTAATAATCTGCCCGTTCAGTTCCACTGCGACCTGCCTCCCCTCGAGTTCCAAATCCAGGATCAGGTCATCAACGGTCCATGTCGTCAACACCTGAGTTTGCTTTCCGTTCACGATTATCTCAGTTTTCTCGGCCATAGTGAAACACCAGTTTATTATATACGAGAGGGAGAACAGGACACAGGAGGAAGCTGAAGACTGACCGCAGACCACAGACCACAGCCGGCAGACCGGCTGAAATTCAAAATCAAAAATCCCAAATCCCAAACAAATTCAAGTTCCGAAATTCAAAACGAATGTTTTTCTGCGCTCGAAGCGCGTACGACAGCACGACAGCTGGAAGGCACGAAAGCTGGAAATTGGAACTTGGAACGCGGGCGAAGCCCGCCAGTTAGAAGAAGACCTTTAAGGCAAACTGAATCTCACGGGCATCGAAGGCTTGAGTGGATTTGCCGAAGAAGGAGCCATTCAGGTTGATATTGGGGAGATAGAGGTTCACGCGGTTGAACAGGTTGAAAAATTCAGCCCTGAACTGCAGCCGAGAGTCTTCAGACATCGGGAGTCGGAAATTCTTCAAGAGTGATAGATCCAAGGTCCGAAAGGCGGGTCCCGTAAAGGTGTTTTTACCCAGATTGCCACTGCTTCCGGGGGCGGGAGAAGGAAAATCACTGGTCTGGAATACACCATTGATAAACTCGGAGGTACTGGGAGTGTCACTGAACGTGTTCCCAAAGGAAGGCGTGTCGGGACGATCTCCTTCCTGTGCGTCAGCATTGTAGTCTCCTGCCGGAAACCTTCCCCCGTTGACCACACCAAAGGGCAATCCACTCTGAATGGCAAGGATTCCACCGAGCTGCCATCCACCCAGTATTTGGCCCAACGCTCCCGACTGATCCCTCATGAAGGGTATCTCCCACAGGAAGTTGGTTACGAAACGGTGGCGAATATCGAAGGCGGATCGTCCATAGTCCAGCCCAATGTTCAAGGGATCACTGAAATAGGTCCGAAAAGACTGTCCGACCAGACCCCCTGAGTTCTCGCCAGCACCAAAGAAGTCGGACCCGTAGTCCATAGCCTTCCCGAAGGTATAGGCAATCTGAAAGGCGAGTCCCTGGCTGAAGCGTTTGCTGAGCTGCATATTCACGCCGTGGTAGTTGGAGGTCACACGATTCTGTCTCAGGTTGAAACTGTCAAATGAGGCGTTGAGCCTGTTCTCACTCATATCTCCGGCAAAGCGTCCCAGTGGGTCGGCATCCCCCAGAAGGTCTCCCGTGAATCGGTTGGGATCCCCAAAAAAGGGAAGCTTACGTCCCAGGGTTCCCTGATAATTGATCTCAACAACCGTATTCCAGACAAGCTGCCGTTGAATACCCAGGAAAAGGTTCTGCATATAGGAATCCCTCAGGCTCGGGTCCACGACACGCAGTCTTGTTCTCACACCCTGGATACCCCCGTTTTCATCCAGACCCAGATCAGCTCCAGGAATCACAGTGCCACTAAAACCCCCAAAGGGGTCATTGGGGTCGGATCCCAGGAAGGGCTGTATCTGGTCTCCAAAAAAAGGAGAAAGCTGGGCCCGGCCGTAGAAGGGCGGGTTGAAGCGAGCATTGCCAATAATATTGAAAAAGAGCTTCTCGTAGAATACGCCGTACCCCCCACGCAAAACGGTCTTGCCATCCCCCAGGAAGTCCCAGGCGAATCCGATGCGAGGAGCGAAGTTGTTCAAGTCACTCTTGTAGAGTTCATCCACCACCCCCACTTTGGCGTTGGCGATGCGCTCGAAATACCCTCCTGTATCGGGAAAAATAATATTGGCCAATCTTCCCTGTTCTTCCGTGATGGGTCGGAAGTACTCCCAGCGAATTCCCAAATTGAGTGTCAGGCGGGGATGCAACTTCCAGTCGTCCTGGATAAACCAACCCACTTCCGTGCTTCTCCAGGAACGTGGCGTATCGGTCAAGGCCCCCGTTAAGGGATCCACTCCGGCTTGAAGCAAGAAAGGCGCATCGTTGGCGAAATCAAACACTCCTTGATAGATGAAGAAGGGGCGCGACCTATCCCCAAAATTGCCATTTTCATGGAGTCTTCTCACATCGATACCGGTACGGAACCAGTGGTTCCCTCGATTGATGGAGACGATGTCCTGCCACTGGAAGGTGTGGCGCTTGAAAAACTGAGGCACCACAAAGAGAGATCCGAAGGCAGCGGGAAATCCATTGACTCCTGCAGCTCCCTGAATACCCGCGGGGCCGTCAATGATGATGGCGGGGACCTCCGGGTTGCTGCCGGGAACAACTCCCGACCTGAGGTAGAGGTAGCCAACGCGAGCTTCATTGACCAGAGTCGGTGAAAATTCATGGACCAAGGTAAGGTTGGCACTTTGATTCATCCCTACTTCGTCGTCTCCGAAAGCGCTTCGGCTGGTGGCATCCGGCACCCGAAAATCGGTGGCAAAATAGCGTCCGAAGAAGAGATCCCGGCCCTCGTTGAACACACTATCCAGACGAAGGCTGAACTGGTCAAAGTCATCGGCGGAACTGGCAAAGGTATCGACTTCTCCGAGCACGGGTAAATCCGCCGGAGGCATGGCTGGATCTATGAAAGACACTGATGCAGGATCCAGTTCGGCTGTGGTCTGAATGTTTCGGGTGGGTGCAGGGCCGGGAAAACTCCCGAACAACTGAGCCGCAATGCTGGAGGGGTTGTTGGTGATCACCCACTGACGAAACTCGGGAGTCTCCACCACAATGGGTTGCGACTCGCCCCCTCTTCGCCTGAAGCCCTCGTAAGAGCCAAAAAAGAAGAGCCGATCCCCGACCACGGGGCCACCGAAGGTGAATCCAAACTGATTTTGAATCAGCGGCGCCTTATTCTTCTTTCCGGTCGTGGGATCAAGAGGATCGGGTATCCAGGGATCGAACACTTCCCCGGCATCCAGAGCCACGTTTCGGTGAAATTCCCACACACTGCCGTGAAATTGGTTACTTCCCGACTTGGTCACCACATTGATCACGGAACCGGAATGAGTGCCGAATTCCGCTGAAAAATTATTGCGAATGACTCGATATTCCTGGACCGTCTCCACCGACGGAGTTACCACAGGAACTCCGCTCTTGCTTTCGTCGTTATTGGTCTGCCCATCCAGAGTGAAATTATTGCCCCTAAATCGGCTTCCGGCAGCGAAAAAGGCGCTGGGTGTTTCTGCGCTGGCGATGGAGGCCATAGCGGGAACCACTCCCGGCTGCAAGATGGCTAGGGAATAGACGTTCCGTCCCTTTCGCCCGTTCAGAGGAAGGTCCCGAACGCGACGGTGATCCACCAGCGAAGAGAGCTGGGAGTCTTCGGTATCTAACAGGTTTCTGCGGTCGCTCACCACCACAATCTCGCTGATGGCACCCAGAGAAAGCCGCAGATCAACGGTGCGAATCTCTCTGATGGTCAGCACCACTCCGAAGTTCACAAGGGTCTTGAACCCCGCCAATTTGGCTTCAACCTCATAACTGCCGGGCTGAAGGACCGGAACTCGGTAGATCCCGGAGTCGTTGGTGGTGGCCGTTCGAGCGGTGTTGGTGGCTTCATTACGAATCACCACTGAGACCCCAGGAAGCGTTCCTCCGCTGCTGTCTGTGGCGACCCCCATGAGGGTGCCCGTACCCGTCTGGGCGCGAATCGGAAACACCCAAGACAAAAGGATCAATACGGATAAAGGCCAGACCACTATGGTCTGGCGTGCGAATTTCTTACTCATCCAGCTTCCTCTCGGTTAGAATTCCACCTGCCCCGGTCAACCTCCAAGGAAACTCCCTCTGCTGGGAATCGCGGCTCCTGCTCCAGACTCCACGTCGTCGGACCAGCCAGATCCACCCGAGGCGTCTTCGGCATAACTTTTGCATTGCCAGAAGCATTCGCTGAACACAGCGAGGCTGAACGCACCCAACGATGCTTAGTTATCACAGCCATATGACAAGCCCGACCCAACTGAGAACGCAGTCCTCCCCTGCGTAAAGTCCTTTGAAAGCCACGGAATTTGGCGGGTTGATGGAAAGATGTTATGGCTCAATCGCTCTACCCTATTTTTGGGGAGGTCAAGGCTTGTTCTGCAATCGTTTTGCCAACAAGTCCCTCGACTCGCCGCTAAGATTCTATCAACATGGGTAAGGTAGGATTGTGACGGACATCACCAGAACAAATACCTTGCAAAATAGTCCCCAATCCCTCTAAACCCTCCGGAAAGGAGATCGACCTCCCCACTTTCATCCCTATAACTTCCGATATTTCCAGGATTTACAGAACATGAACTTCGATCTTTCAGGGTAACCTGACATCATTGAGAAGAATTCAATAAGATTCGGCACGCTTCTCACGGGGTAGAAGCTGTTCTACACGGGGACCTTGCAGTGACATTGATTGTTTTTTACGGACTGGCGGCAACCGCTGTAACAGCTGCTATTCTGGTGGTTCTCATGAGCCGGGTTGTTTACAGTGCATTGGCTCTGATTGTCTGCTTTGGAGCCACAGCCGGGCTGTTCTTCCAACTCGGAGCACAGTTCATCGCGGCCGTCCAGGTCATCGTTTATGCGGGGGCCATCATGGTCCTCTTTCTCTTCGTGATCATGCTGTTGGATCCCGCATCGGAAGTGTTTCTCCCCAGTCGCTTGAAGAGAGTTCCTGGTTTCGCACTGGCCTGTGCGGTGTTGTTCACCCTGGTACTCTTAGAGGCTGCGGATCGCTGGGCCGCCGCTCAAGTTTTTACCGACTCAATTGCAGGCACCGAGAGGTCCTCCGGGCCGGGTGGAGAAATCGAGACCCTTGCCCACTCCCTCTTTCGGGATTACTTACTACCCTTTGAAGTCACTTCAATTCTCATCCTGGTAGCTGTCCTGGGAGCGGTTGTTCTAACCAGACAACACCACGAAACAGAATGATCTCAGCAACCCATTATCTGACTCTAGCAGCGATCTTGTTTGCCATTGGAACCGTGGGGGTGATCACTCGGCGAAACGTGATCACCATGTTCATGTGTGTGGAGTTAATGCTCAATGCGGTGAATTTGACTTTCATCACCTTCTCTCGTTTCCTGGACCAGATCGATGGCCAGATCTTTGTTCTTTTCGTCATGACGGTCGCCGCGGCAGAGGCAGCTGTGGGTTTGGCACTGATTGTCGTCCTTTCTCGCCACACCGGCACACTTGATGTGGATCAAGCGAACACGATGAAGTGGTGAGTGGTGCTGGAACACTTCTGGATTCTAATTCTATTCCCTCTGGTCGGTGCCGCAATGAATGGTATTCTGGGCCGGCGTTTCCCTCACCCCGTGATCGCCTGGCTCTCCTGCTCAACTGTTGCCTTGAGCTTTCTGGTGGCATTACTCTCCTTTTACAACTTCATTCGACTACCCGAAGACCAGCGCATTCTTACCCATCACCTTTTCACTTGGATCCAGTCGGGCAACTTCATTTCTGAATTCTCCTTTCTTCTGGACCCTCTCTCCATGGTGATGATCCTCGTGGTCACAGGGGTAGGGTTTCTCATCCACATCTACTCCCTGGGCTACATGGCGGGCCAGAGTGGATACTACCGCTATTTCGCTTACTTGAATCTCTTCATTTTTATGATGAGCGTGCTTGTCCTTGCCGACAACTATCTTCTGATGTTTGTCGGTTGGGAAGGCGTGGGCCTGTGCTCTTACCTTCTCATCGGATACTCCTTCGAGAAGAGAACTGCAGGAGACGCTGCAAAAAAAGCTTTTATCCTCAACCGAATCGGAGACGTTGGTTTTCTCATCGGAGTCTTTTTGATCTTCCGCACCTTTGAAAGCGTTCAGTACCTCACTGTATTTCAAGCAGTCTCGGAACAATTCGCGGTGATGGGAACGGAGTTTGGGGTCTTGGGAGCCATTACCCTGTTGCTGTTCATCGGTGCCACGGGTAAGAGTGCACAGATTCCTTTGTACGTCTGGCTCCCGGACGCGATGGAGGGCCCCACACCTGTGAGTGCCCTGATTCATGCCGCCACCATGGTCACAGCCGGCGTCTATATGATCGCTCGTTCGGCCCCACTCTACAGCCGCGCTCCCGAAACGCTTTTCATCATTGCCGTCGTGGGTATCAGCACGGCTTTATTGGCCGCACTCATCGCCACCGTCCAGAGAGACATCAAGAAAGTCCTCGCTTACTCAACCATAAGCCAACTGGGCTATATGTTTTTGGCGATGGGTGTGGGAGCCTTCGGTGCCGGCGTCTTCCATTTGCTGACCCACGCTTTCTTTAAGGCACTCCTTTTTCTGGGCTCTGGGAGTGTGATTATGGCACTTCATCATGAACAGGATCTTTTCAAAATGGGAGGGTTGCGCAAATACTTGCCAGTGACTTTCTACACCATGTGGATGGGTGCTCTTGCCATTGCAGGTGTGCCTTTGTTTTCAGGATTCTTTTCCAAAGATGCCATTCTCTGGAAGACCTTCGCGGCTGGAAACGAAGCCCTTTGGCTGATGGGAGTGGTGGTGGCAGGATTGACCGCCTTTTACGTGTCTCGCCTTATGTTTCTCACCTTTCACGGAGGGGAGCGATCGGAGAAGCACCATCAGGGCGCTCCTGATCCTTCGCCCAAGGAGCCCTCCTGGTCTGTCACCCTGCCTTTGATCATTCTGGCCGGGTTCTCCCTATTGGCTGGGTACATTGGGCTCCCCAGCTATTTGGGAAACAATCGGCTGGAAAGATTCCTGGCGCCTTCCTTCCGCTTTCAATATAGCGGGCAAGCGGCCTCGGCCATGGAACACGCACACCTTACAGAGGTCATCCTCACCTTAGTCACTCTTGCAGTGGCCTTCTTCGGTTTAGCTCTGTCCTATCACTTTTACATCAAAGACCCACAAGTTGCGGTGCGCTTGGCCAATCGCTTTTCCTGGCTCTATTCATTGCTCCGGAAGAAGTTCCTTGTAGACGAAATATACGATTGGCTGCTGGTAGGACCGGTGCAGCGGCTTTCCCGCACCATCCTCTGGAAGGGTATGGACGTACGTGTTATCGATGGACTGGTTCATGGGACCGCATCCCTGATGCAGGCATGGAGCCACAGAGTGAAACGCATCCAAAGTGGTTACGCGCGCCTCTATGCGACCTGGATCCTGGGTGGAGCCCTCCTCATCCTTTTCTATTACTACTGGATCTCCCCATAGATCATGTTTGGAACGGAACTACAGTTAACCCTCTTACTCTTGATACCCGGCTTTGGGGCCTTGGTGATTGCTTTCGTTCCCAGC
>Ga0209997_10000323_pt1 | contig 15630 bp, 19 predicted proteins | sample CR04metaG_FD_182079 | JGI IMG/M metagenome (GOLD analysis project Ga0209997, IMG submission 182079) | Deep subsurface microbial communities from Mariana Trench to uncover new lineages of life (NeLLi) - CR04 metaG (SPAdes) (version 2) | ecosystem: Environmental > Aquatic > Marine > Ocean trench...
CCATCGTAGGATGCCCAAACATCGTTCATGTGAATTAAAATTTTAGTGTTAATTGTAGAAAGTTTAGAAATAGAAGAAGAGGACATTGATTTTTTTAAAAGTTTTTTTAATGACATTATTTTTGAAAGTTATACTTGTTTAAGATTTGTTGATCAAGTCCTGTAAGGGAATCAATGTATATTCCAAATTCACCTATATGCATTGTAGTTGTAGTTGGAAGTAATGCTTCTGCTCCATATACATTCTTGAGAATGTGATTATTTTCATCTTTGTTTAATTCAAGCATTGCATCAACAAATAGTTTTTTTGTTGAATCTGACATGTCGGAACTAACTACTAATACATGTGAAGGTACAGGACCAATTTGTTCAACAATTCTAAGCTGATTTTGTTGTTCAATTGTTAGATATTTTTGTGGTGCAATATCTGAACCAAATGCTACGTCCACATTATCATTTAACAGAAGTTCAAGTGCTGCCTTGTAACCACCTGCAAAGGTATATTCTTCAAAAGTTTCACTCAATGCTGCTTGTAGTGCTACCAAATCATTTCCTTGAATTTGTATATATCCATTTGCCACCAAAGTACCCATTGGCTTAATGAAACCTGAAGATCCAGTAATGCTAGTAAATGCTACTCGTTTTCCAATGGTTTCTGCTAGAGAATTAACAGAATCATTATCTGCTTTTGCCCAAACTGTGGCTTGATAATTTACTTTACCTGCAACTACTTCAGCTGCAACTACTTCTGCACCAGAACGTTGATGTGCAATCCATCCAGGTCCTGTATCCATAAATGCCGCATCAATGTGGCCAAATCGCAATCCTTCTATGATAATTTCATAGTTTGTAGGGACCACAATTTCTACATTGATTCCCAATTTTTGTTGTAGAAACTCTTTCAGCTCTTCAGCTTTTGGAGTTAATTCGTCTGCTTTTTCAGTTGGAATAAAACCAATTGTGATTGTGTCAACATCTGGAACAACTGGGAAACTATGAACTTGAATTGTGCCTTGCGTAATCAGGTATTCTATTGCATTCATAAACTCTACATCTGAAATTTTATCATCTGCCCAAAAGCCCGCAGTGCTTTTTATCCAACTTGGGACAATTTCAGATTCTGCATTGATTGTAATTGGAATTGCAGCTAAAGTCACTATTACTGCTAATGTAAGAATCAAAATTGATTTTTGTTGCATGTAACCAGTTAGGACCCCCTAACATAATTTAAAGTGCAAAGTAATTCTATATTATGATTCTATAGTGATAGAATGTTTAATTGTTACTTTTTCCGGGATTTGCGTATAAACTCAATATAGGTTCGTTGTCTTTTATAGTAATAACTACCTGACCAATTTTGCTTTTGTATAATTTGATTTTCTTTCCTTCTTCAGAAATTCGATAATTATTGACATTGATCAAGGCAAGGTCTTCTAAAGTAGATAATGTTTTGTAAACTGTCGATAAAGAAATATGTACTTCATGTGCAATTTGGGTAGCGTCTTTTGGTTCATGGATTATGGAAAATAATACTGCTCTAGTACAAACATTTATCAGCGCCTCAATTATTTTCTGAGTAACATCATATTCGCTTAATTGGATGACGGTAGGTCTTCTCATATAATCTTCCTTTAATTAGGTACCAACGTCAGTGATGGTTCTGATTTTTTTATACTAATATCGGCTTTACTGATTCTACTTTTGAAAATTTTAAATTTACGTCCTTTATCTGAAATCAGCCATTTTTCAACTTCAACTAAAGTTAGATCTTCGAGGTCTGATAATTTCTTGTATACTGAACTTAATGGAATTTTACATTTTTCAGAAATCTCAGCTACAGTTTTACCTTTTTTAATTATTGAAAATAAAATTGTTCTTGACTCAGCATCTGCAAGGGATTCTATAACTTTTTGTGTAATATCATATTTTTTTAATTGAGGTAGTGTTAATCTTTTTGCCAAACAGTATCATAGCATTTCTAGAGTTATTTAAACGAAATGCTATTCTCATTCTATATAATTAGAATTTAATTAGTGCTTGTTAGTTTGTATTTGTTTATCAGGATTATATTTTTGCCAAAAGGCTCCTAGTATGACTGCTATAGATATCCAAAATATTGATACAGATACTAACGACGTTATTCTAAATCCATTAACAAGTTCCATAGGCGCAGTTACTTCATCAGGATTATCTGGCATTAATACAAATATTGCACTAATAAAAGCACCATATCCAATAAATGCTACAATTCTTTTTCTTTTTTCTAATCGTTTGAATAGCTGATAAAACCCTACCATTCCTAATCCAGAAATTGCAATGAATGAAAGATACAAAATTGCTCGTAGTACAACAGTATCAGGGTCTCCCACAGTAGGAGGGTTTGCCGGATATTTCAAAAATGGTATTAAGTAAATAGTAAACCACATAATTCCTGATAAAATTAAGGCTTTTTTGATATGATGGTCTCCAGGTAATATTTCTCTTGAAAGTGCAAAAACTATACCAAATAGAGCACCCATAGATGTTCCAAGTATTGCCCCAGCTAAAACTTGTCCTCCTTTTTGCCATATTCTATAAGATTCATATTCGACTCGGAATTGTGGGGTATCTTCTTCCTCACCTGATGCAAAGAGATTTTGATTTTCTATTCCAATTGCTTCATCAAGATATGGTTCAACAATTATCAAATTTGCAAGACCATGAATTGTACCTGCAAAACATCCTGAAACTAAAACAATTGCAATAAAAAGTGCGGTTTTCATAAATTCACCTAATGACAAGGAAAACCGGCAGCGTGTCTCATATCATGAGTTAATTCATGAATGAATAATTCATCGAATGCTGTTTCACCCATAATTACACTAAATAGATGACCCTGATCATAACCTACAACAAACAATCCAAAAGCAAAGATAGTAGCAAGTAGAATTAATGCATAAATTGGAATTCCAGGTTTTGTAATTGTTATACCTTTTGACTGAGACATCTTTCATTTTTCAATCCTACTGACGTATTTAAATTCTTGTCAAATCTAGGTTTGTTAGATTAAATTATCTACCAAACGATGAAATATTTACTTCATTAAAATAATCAAAATATGAATCAATTATATTATTTGGTGATTCCTATAATATTAGGAATAATTTCTGTTTTTTTTCTGTATGGAATTGAAAATGACGAAGTTCTTTTTAGCAAAAAAAATCTTATGGAAAATGGCTCTCCTATATTGGGGGATCCCTCAGCACCAATTACGATATTAGAGTGGGGGGATTATCAATGTACATTTTGTTATAGATTTCATCAATCCAGTTTGAATATAATTTTAGAAGAATACATCGATTCAGGAAAAATAAATCTTGTTTTCAAAGATTTCCCATTAAATGGCCCTGATTCAATTTTAGGGGCGGAGGCAACATATTGTGCAGGAGATCAAGGAAAATACTGGGCATTTCACAACGAATTGTATTCAAATTGGGCTGGTGAGAGAACGGGATGGATAAATTATGATTCATTAAATCAATTTGCAAAATCAGTAAATTTAGAACTTGATGAATTTACTTCATGTTTAGATGAGCACAAATATAAACAAAAAGTTCTTGAATTAGAAAAATTTGGTAAAGAAATAGGAATTGATGCTACGCCTTCCTTTTTGATATTCAACGATAAAAAAATTATCAAAATTAGAGGAAATCAACCTATTGATGCTTTTAGGCAAGCAATTGATGATTTGTAAATATTAAATTGTAGATATTTCTAGCATTTTAGGCAATCTTATTGTAAATACAGTCGGATTGTTTCTTACGTAAATGCTTCCTCCATGTTGTTCTACTATACTCTTACAACTTGCTAGTCCTAGTCCTGTTCCTTTTTTCTTTGTAGTAAAGAGTGGTTCAAAAACTTTTGATATTATTTCATCTGACAATCCATCTCCAGAATCTTCTAGTTCAATTTCAACCTCATTTTCTAAATCAGTTATTCTAATTGTGATTTTTCCTTCATCATTTATTGCTTGTATTGAATTATTTAGTAAATTATCAAAAACAATCTCAATTTTATCTGCATCATATACAAATTCTACACCGTTATCAGGAATGTGAAATTGGACATTTGATGGTTTATTTATTTTTGCCAAAGATAGTCCTATGGTATGTAAAAGTGAATTTTTTGTTGTATGTAATGATTGAATTTTTACAAATTCTAAAACATCATCGATTTGATTTGACATTCTAGCAATAGCACGCTCCATCATATCAATTTGTTTAGTAGAAAAAAAAGTTTCGCCTGAATTAGTTCTGGCTCTAGCAATTTCAACTACTCCTTTAAGAACAGTTAATGGATTTCTTAAATCATGAGCTAATCTTGCAGATAATTCCCCAATAGCAGAAAGTCGTTCTCCTTGTGCTAATTTTTTAGTTTTTTCTATCAAATCAGTTTGTAAATTGTCACGTTGTCGTTTTAATTTCTGTTCTGAAATTGCTAATTGAGATAGATTTTCTTTTAATTTTTCATTAAATTCTCTTGTTTGTTTTTTCTCATTCGAAAATAATTTTTTCATCAAATCAAGTTTTTCTACAGCATACTTTTCAATAAGAGCAGATAATTCACTATTTATCTTAATTGCTTCTGGAATTTCAATAATATCATTTACCATATCCATTAAACTTTCTTGTTTGTTGATGAGTTTTTCAGATTGTAAAACTTCTATCTGTTGTTCAAATCTTTCATGGGATTTTTTGATTTTATCAATTCTATGTAGTCTATTTGTTAATTGATCATTGATTTTTTTCATATATTCTTTGGCTTTTTTAATTTGAATTTCAGTATTTTCGGAAGATTTTTCAGGTTTTGCGGATTTCTTTTTAGCGGGGTTTTTTATTTTCAAATAATCCTTTGCCATTTTTTTAATTTGAGTTTTTTATGATATACTGAGTTCGGTGTTCGTTACGAACACACGATCTGAAAAAATACTTCTCATTCCATGTCTTTATGATGTATGCTTATTGCTATTCGGGGATCATATAGAGGATTAGAGCTAATCAAATCACGCATCATTAATCGCTTGAGAATTGCTTTGATTTCGTGAGTTTCAACACCGCCTAGCTTTCTTGCTCGATCAGAGATTTCTTGAAACATCACTTCTTCATCCACGCGCTTAGTTTGACAAATGTATGTTTTTAATAAAAGACCTAATTGAGTCAATTTATTGAGTGAGAGTTCATTATTTTCTACGAAGATTTCACGAATCAAATCTTCAATATGAAAAATCCCCTTTTCAGATACTTTGTATCTCAAAAGTTTTGGATAGTCATCTAGTGCAATAGGATAAAGTTTACCAACAGTTCTACTTCCCATAATCACTATTATCCGGTAATGGTAATGTTTAGTGCGGTCAATTTTTGTAAATTAAAGGTCCAATTTGGCAAAATCTAATTTGTGACAATCTCATTCCAATCAAACTTAATATTCGATTCGTAAGTCAGTTGAAAATATGGGAAAATTTACATTACAAAAACAGGATTCTGTGAAACTCTACAAAATTAGAAAGACTCTAGAAGAATTATCTCAAAAAACAGGTCGTGGAACCGAATTAATTAGCTTGTATGTTCCACAAGGTAAACAACTCCATGAAGTAATTACTACTCTAAGAGAAGAGCAAGGAACTGCAGATAATATAAAATCGGATCTTACTCGAACACATGTTGTAGATTCATTATCTAAAGTTGTACAACGATTAAAACTTTACAAAAAAACCCCCGAACGTGGTCTTGTAATTTTTTGTGGTGCGTTACCTCCTGAGGGAGGAGGACCACTTGGTAGTGAAGTAGTCAAAGTTTATGAGATTGATCCCCCCAAAGATTTGAAAACATTTCTGTATAGATGCGATGATCATTTTCATGTAGATATTCTAAAAGATATGCTCAAAGATGATAACTTAGTTGGTTTTCTTGCTATAGATGCAAAAGATGCGGGTTGGGGATTATTGCATGGGGACAAAATTGAAGTTTTAAAAGAAACTGGTTCAGGAGTTGCGGGAAAACATAGACAAGGAGGACAATCTGCAAAAAGATTTCAAAAATTACGTGAAATGGAGCTTACCTATTTTTTTAACAGAGTAGCTGCAACTACAAAAGAGTTTTTTATTGATATTTATCCAATAAAAGGTCTGATTGTTTCTGGACCTGGACCTACCAAAGAAGAATTTATCAACAATAACTATCTTGAATATCGTTTACAAGATATGGTTTTAGCAACAATTGATGCGTCATATTCAGGTGCAGAAGGCATTAGAGAGGCATTTGCAAAATCAGGTGAAATATTATCTGATTATAGAATGGTTAAAGAAAAAAAAATTATAGAGGAGTTATTCAATCATATCAATTCAAACACAGGACGGGGAGCTTATGGTATGAAAGAAGTTATTAACTATTTGAAAAATAATGTAGTAGATAAAATCATAATCACTGATAATACGAATCTATATAGAATTGAATGTAAATGTAAAAAATGTCAGAATATTCAAGAAGAAATAGTTGAGCTACCAAAAGTAATACCAAGAAAAACTGAATTACTAAATACCTCATGCCCTAATTGTAAAAGTACTGATTTAGAAGTAAATCAACAAGACATTGTAGATTATCTCGCACTAATAGCTACAAAAACTGGAACTACAATTGAAGTAGTTTCTGGAAAAGCAGAACATGGAACAATGCTATCGAGTATTGGGAAAATTGGGGCGATCTTAAGATATAATCCAAATCAATAATCAACGAATTGATTCTTGAGATTGAGTTATTGTCATCAGATTGTTTTCTTGGGTACCTTTTAATCTTGTTTCAAGATTTCTATTAGCACGCGAATTAATTATTCTTCCTTCAATTTTTTTTACTAAAAAATCTAATGAAAAAGGTTTCTGTATAATTTGTATGGAATCGTCCATTACATCCTGAACATCTTGTAATATTTTTTCCCCATATGCGGAGAGAAAAAGTATTCTTTGATTTTGTCTAAGTTTCAAAATATCTTTTGCTGTTTCAGTTCCAGTTCTTCGTGGCATGTTTTGATCTAATAATACAATATCAAAAGGAGAATTCTTTTGTTGTTTGAATAATTCATGATATTTCACTTCATCATTATAGATATCAAAACACTCTTCGCCATCTTTAGTTAAAGTGACTCTGTGGCCATTTTTTTCTAATGCGGTTTTATATTGTTTGGAAGTAAATTCATTATCCTCTGCTATCAAAATATTTAGAGCCATTTTTATTTTAATTAATTTACAATCCTCTTTTAAGACGAGTTTGTTTAGGTTGAACGAACTAATTTTTGAATTTTAAACACTAGTTTTAAGCAATGGAAATACAGTTACGGATTTTTTCAGCGAGTATTTTTAATTCGTCATCTTTTCCAATATCTCGTTTGGTCCATACGGTCTCTTTATCATTGAATCTTGGAATAATATGAACATGTACATGAGGCACAATTTGTTTTGCAGCCCTACCATTATTTTGTGCCATACTAAATGCATCTGCATTTGTAATTTTGACGATAGCTTTTGCAATTTTCGGTATCTTTGAAAATAGAGTACCTACAGCATCTGGCGTCATGTCAGTTACTTTTTCAAAATGGATACGTGGTAAAAATAGAGAGTGTCCGTAATCAATTGGATATCTATCTAAAAATCCTACGTGAGTTTCATCCTCATAAATGAAATGACCTCGGCGTTTTCCTTGTATAATTTCACAAAAAATACAATTCATGTAATTCTCGACTCTGTATTTTATTTATGGTTTTTCTATCAATTAAGTTAATTAAGGGAATTTTAAGAACTTGACTATCTCATGGGTAAAAAATCGCGAAGAGAAAGAGAGGATAAACGAGACTCTTTTGCCACTCAAAGGATCAAAGAAAAAAGAAAGCATACGCTTATAGCTGTAGCAGTTATTAGTGGAATTGCTATAATTGTTGGAGTTCAAGGGTATAATTTTGTTAATTTTCAACAAACTAATCCAGGGGCACCTCCGGGAGCTGGAACTCTCGGATCCGAACACGTGCATGCTTCAGTATTGGTCAAGATTCATGGAGATACTTTTGATTTTTCGGGTCCAGCATTTCAAATAAAAAGTAGTTGGATACATTTTGAAGCTCGAGATGGTAGTACCGTTCACAGACATGCTACAGGTGTTATGTTAGGATATCTATTTGAAACAATGAAAATTGGGTTCGATGATGAATGTTATGCGTTTAAATCTTCAGGTGGAGAAAGAAGGTTCTGTACAAATGAAGAATTTTCGTTAAAGTTTTTCGTGGATCATGAGTCAGTTCCTAACTTAACAGATTATGTTTTCAAAGATAGGGATTATATTCTTATTTCCTACGGCGGCGAAGATCAAACACAAATTGATGCCCAATTATTAGAATTAGACGCTCTAACTATCTTAGGATAACAAACCATCTAAATTATGGTACAACTATCATAATTTGTTTAAAATGGAAATATCAAGTAGAAATGTTGTAGAAGGAACTGCTCGGTCTCCCCACAGAGCAATGTACAAAGCAATGGGATTAACTGATGATGATCTAAGTAAACCATTCATCGGTGTTTGTCATACAGGAAACGAAGCTACGCCTTGTAATATTCATCTAGGAAGATTAGCTCAAAAAGCTAAAGAAGGAGTTATAGAAGGAGGAGCTACACCGCGAGAATTTAGCACTATAGCAGTAAGTGATGGGATTGCAATGGGACATGAAGGAATGAAATCATCATTAGTTTCTCGAGAAGTAATTGCGGATTCTATTGAATTAATGGTAAGGGCACATCAATATGACGCGTTAGTTGGAATTGCTGGATGTGACAAAAGTTTGCCTGGAACTATGATGGCAATGACTAGATTAAATCTACCATCAGTTTTCGTTTACGGGGGAACTATAATGCCTGGTATTTTAGATGGTAGAGAGTTAACTATAGTAGATGTGTACGAAGCTGTTGGGGCATATGATGCAGGACGATTATCCCTTGAGGGTTTGAAAAATATTGAAAATACTGCATGTCCTAATGCTGGTTCTTGTGGAGGAATGTTTACTGCAAATACAATGGCATCGATTTCTGAGGCAATAGGTTTTGCATTGCCTGGTAGTGCTAGTCCTCCAGCAGAGGATGATAGAAGAGAAAAGATAGTGTACGATTCAGGAAAGGCATGTGCAAAACTTTTGAAATTGAATGTCAAACCCAGCGATATTTTAACATTTGAAGCATTTGAGAATGCAATTACAATGTTAAATGCAATAGGGGGTTCAACTAATGGGATATTACATTTGTTGGCATTAGCTAATGAGGCCAAAATTAAGCTAACATATGATGATTTTGAACGAGTGAGAAAAAAAACACCTCACTTAGCTGACATGAAACCAGGTGGAAATTATGTAATGAACTCATTAGATAAGATTGGAGGAATTCCATTTATTCTAAAAAAATTAGATGGCAAAGGATTACTTCATGGAAACTGTCTTACGATAACTGGAAAAACAATTCATGAAAATCTAGAATCAATAAATATTCCAGCAGTAGAACAAAACATTGTAAAGTCCATTGATAATCCTATTCATAATGTTGGAACTGCAGTAATTCTAAAAGGAACATTAGCGCCTGAGGGGGCAGTAATAAAAACAGCTGGGGCAGAAATGACAAAATTCACTGGAAAAGCACTAGTGTTTGATAGAGAAGAGTATGCATTTGATGCAATATCTAAAGGAGAAATAGAAGAAGGTGATGTCGTTGTTATTAGATATGAAGGCCCAAAAGGTGGTCCAGGAATGCGAGAAATGTTAGCTACCACTGCAGCAATAGTAGGTCAAGGATTAGGAAAAAAAGTAGCAATGGTTACTGATGGAAGATTTTCTGGAGGCACTCGCGGGTTAATGGTTGGGCATATATCTCCTGAAGCATTTGTAGGAGGACCGTTAGCGTTTGTAAAGGATGGAGATGAAATTTCTATTAATACAGAAAATAATTCTGTAGATCTACATGTTTCATCTGAAGAATTACAGAAAAGAAAAAATCAATGGATTAGACCAAAACCAAACTATACATCTGGTGCATTAGCTAAATACGCCTCTTTAGTAGGATCTGCTGCGCAAGGAGCAATAACAAATCCCATTATCTAATTTGTAAAATAGTGCTTTTCGCAAAATAGTAGTGTTCCAAACATAGTATTTTTTGCAGTAACACTATAACCATCTTCAAGTCCTTTACTACATACATAACATCTAACTTCATTGGCAAAAGTGTTTACAACGATTTTTCTTTTTGGGAAAACAGTGTCTTGATAAATTCTGGAAGGAATTTTTGTTTCAAGTAATTGACTCATAGGATATTACATCCAAGATCGCATTTAAAGGTACCGTACTTTACGGTAATAAAAGGATACTGAGGATCCCAAAATGGAGGGGCATAACTGGGCATTGGGAAGTCCCTCAGTTCCTATTTGACTATAATCAGCCGTGTACAATTAAGAGCATGTTTGTATCAAAAGAACAAACATCAAACTTCCAACCTATAGAAATCTTAAATATAGAACACAGTTAGGATGACTACCATGGGTGGACATATTTGGACGCAAAAATCCTAAAGTAATACCCCTAGAGTTAACTGGCACCCAATTTGAAATATATAATAAATTATCAAGGAATTACTCTCACTCATTTTTGTTTGAATCACTAACAGGTCCAGAAGAATTAGCAGAAACATCAATCATGGGTTTTGACCCAGCAATTGTTGTTAAAGGTTACTCGGATAAAATAATTCTATTCTACAAAGATGGAACACAAAAAATTATCAAAACAGATGATCCTTTGTCATCTCTAAAACAATTACTTGAAAATACATCTGATCAATCTTATCGATATTTAGGTGGCGCAGTGGGAGTTATCAATTATGATGCAGTTAGATTGTGGGAAAAAATTCCACAATCACATCCTGTGGATACTCTATTAATGGAATTTGGAATATATGAGGACGGAATATTGTATGACACTAAACAAAAAAAATCATTTTATTTTTATTATGATGAAAACAGAATAGATGAGCTTAAACTTTCAGAAAATAAATTTGAAGATTTCTATATTTCAGAAATTTCTGTTGATATGAATGAAACAAAATTCACAAAAATTGTCAATAATGTTAAAAAATACATACATGACGGAGATGTTTTTCAAGTAGTATTATCACGTAGATTTAATTTTGATGCTAATGGAGATTATTTGAAAGTGTATAAAATTTTACGTAGTGTAAATCCATCTCCATATCTGTATCACATGAAAATGAATGAAAAAACAATTATAGGTGCAAGTCCAGAAATGTTAATTCGAGTAACTGGAGATAATGTAGAAACATTTCCTATTGCAGGTACAAGAAAAATTACTGATGATGAAGTAAAAAATGATGAGTTGAAAAATGAAATGCTCAATGATGAAAAAGAGCTTGCAGAACATACTATGCTAGTTGATTTAGGAAGAAATGATATTGGCAGAGTGTGTAAATATGGTTCCGTTCATGTAGTCGATTTAATGAAAGTAAAACGATTCAGTCATGTTCAACACATGGTAACTCATGTCGTAGGTACATTAGATGAAAAATACAACATGTATGATGCATTCAAGGCAGTATTTCCCGCGGGCACCGTATCAGGAGCTCCTAAAGTTAGAGCAATGGAAATTATTGATGAACAAGAACCTCATTCACGGGGGGCATATGCAGGAGCAGTCGGATATTTTTCTTTTAATGGATGTTGTGATTTTGCTATTGCCATTAGGAGTATATTTTTTGATGGAAACAAGGGATTTGTTCAAGCTGGAGCAGGAATTGTATCTGATTCTATACCTGAAAATGAGCTAAAAGAAACTGAACACAAAGCAGGAGCTATGATCTTAGCACTAAAAGAGGCTTCAAAATGAAATTTCTCATTATCGACAATTACGATTCATTTGTGTATAATTTAGCACAAATTTTAGGTGAACTTGGGATAATTTGTGATGTTATACGTAATGATAAGATAACAATTGATGAAATTAAGAAAAAAAATTATGACGCAATAATTATTTCTCCAGGACCTGGTACTCCAGAAGAAGAAAAATATTTTGGAATATGCAGTAATGTAATTACAGAATTAGGACCAACAATACCAATACTTGGAGTTTGTTTAGGACATCAAGGCATCATACATTGCTTTGGTGGCAAAGTAGTTAATGCGGGACATGTGCGTCATGGAAAAACTAGTCCAATTAAACATTATGATGATACAATATTCAAAAATGTGAAAAATCCATTTCAAGCTACTAGATATCATTCACTTGTTGGAGATAAGACAATAATTCCCGACATATTAAAAATTACTGCAACAGCGGAAGATGATGGAGAGATAATGGGAATTAGTCATAAAAAATATCTTATTGAGGGAGTACAATTTCACCCTGAATCTATTATGACTCCATATGGGAAAAAAATTCTTGAGAATTTTGTTACTATGGTGAAAAACCAATGATTGATGATGTGTTATCTAAACTAAAAGATGGAAACAATCTCTCTTACGATGAAACAAGTGTTTCAACGGAAAATATTTTGAATGGAAATGTTTCGGATGAAGATGTAGGAAACTTTTTGAAATATTTAAGGGAAAAAGGTGAAACAGATGATGAATTACTTGCAATGTTAGATAAAATGCAATCCTTTGCATTGCAAATATCACTAAAGCGAAAAGGCACAATCATTGATGTATGTGGAACAGGGGGAGATAATCTACAAACTTTTAACATATCTACCACAGCTTCCTTTGTGATTGCGGCAGCAGGGGGGATTGTTGCTAAACACGGAAATCGTTCAGTATCAGGGGTTTCAGGAAGCGCAGATATTTTTGAGTATTTTGGCTATGATTTAGGTTCGTCACAAGAAAGAGTATCTGAAATTATTGATAAATTTGGGATTGGTTTTATGTTTGCACAAAAATTCCATCCAGCGATGAAAAACGTAGCAAATGCTAGAAAAATGATAGGAGGTAGAACTGCGTTTAATCTGTTAGGGCCATTGAGCAATCCAGCTCAAGTAAAAAATCAACTAATAGGAGTATATGACGACAAATTTTTAGAACGACTAGTATTATTATTAAAAAAACGTGGTTCTGAAAACATTATGACAGTTAGATCACAAGATGGATTAGATGAACTATCAACAACATCAAAAAACCAAGTATTTTTTTTAAAAAATAATTCAATAAATAAAATGATAATTGATCCTCAAAAGCTTGGATTAAAAAAACCACAAATAAAAGAAATTCAAGTCACAACTAAAGAAGAAGCTGTTAATGCATTTGTATCTGTTCTAAATAATTCCGCAAACAACGCAATGATTGAAATTACTGCATTAAATGCAGCGGGGGGACTAGTAGTTGCCAATATCGCAAAAAACATTGAGGAAGGATTAGAAATTGCACTTGAGACAATTAAGAGCGGTATGTCGTATAGTTTGTTAGAAGATTTCGTCCGTTACTGTGGTAATGTAAAAAAATTAAAGGAGTTTGAATAATTATGAAAGGAGTTTTAAAGAAATTATTTGAAAATTCCAAAACTGCGATAGATGATGGAATATATAACATTGATGAAACATTATCTAATTCAGGTAAAGATCTCGTTAAATTAATTAATGAAAATCAACATGCCTCACTAATCACTGAAGTAAAATTTTCATCCCCATCGTTGGGCGAAATTAAAAAAATTTCAGATCCTATAGTTATCGCGAAATCAATGATTAATGGGGGTGCAAAAGCATTATCAATACTAACACAACCATATTTATTTTCAGGATCACCAGATTTTTTTATTAGAATTAGAAAAGAAGTCAATGTCCCATTATTGATGAAAGATATCATAATAGATAAAATTCAAATCGACGCAGCTAAAAAAATTGGTGCAGATTATATTTTACTTATTCAATCATTATTTGACCAAGGTTTTATAAAAGAAATTGATGAATTAATTGATTATAGTCACAAAAATGGGCTAAAAATATTACTCGAGTCTTATACAAAAGATGAATTTCAAAATTCATTAAAAACTGATGCAGATATCCTAGGGATAAATAACAGGAATTTAGATACACTAGAGCTTGATATCAACAATACAAAAAAAATTCTAGAAACTTTTGATAAATCGAGAATGATAATATCTGAAAGCGGTATTGAAACCCCAGAAGATATTCGTTTTCTTCATAATTCTGGAGCAAGTGCTTTTCTAGTTGGCTCGAGCATAATGAAAAGCGATAATATCATAGAGCATGTCAGTCAATTGGTGAACGCAATATGAAAACAAGGTTTCCAAAACAGGGCAGGTTTGGGGACTTTGGTGGAAGATACATTCCTGAAACACTAGTACCTGCCATCGAAGAATTAGAAGAAAATTACCTAAAATTCAAAGATGATAAAAATTTCAAAAAAGAACTTGAGTATTATCTCAAGTATTATGCTGGAAGACCAACTCCTTTGTACTTTGCAAAAAATCTTACAGAAAAAATTGGAGGAGCTAAAATCTATCTAAAAAGAGAAGATTTGCTACACGGTGGTGCACACAAGATTAACAATACACTAGGTCAAGCGCTTCTTGCAAAAAAAATGAAAAAGAAACGTATCATTGCTGAAACAGGAGCAGGGCAACATGGGGTTGCAACTGCAATGGCATGTTCATGTCTTGGAATTAAATCTGAAGTTTATATGGGATACAAAGATACTATCCGTCAAAAACTTAATGTTTTTAGAATGAATCTTTTAGGTTCAGAAGTTCATTCGGTAAAATCAGGTTCTCAAACACTAAAAGATGCAATTAATGAAGCCATCAGGGACTGGATTACAAATGTAGATACTACTTACTATCTATTAGGTTCTGTGGTAGGACCACATCCATATCCAGTTATGGTTCGTGACTTTCAATCAGTAATTGGTGAAGAGGTAAAAAAACAAATGAAAAAAATTAACAACAAGACTCCTGATACAATTATTGCATGTGTTGGAGGAGGATCAAATGCAATTGGAACGTTTTATTCTTTTCTAGATACTAGTACAGAGATTATTGGTGTTGAAGCAGCAGGCCATGGATTAAAAACGAATAAGCATTCAGCCACGCTTAGTGTAGGCACCAAAGGAGTGTTACACGGAATGATGACATATCTATTACAAGATAATGAGGGACAAATTCGAGAGACTCATAGCATTTCTGCTGGCTTGGACTATCCAGGAGTAGGTCCAGAACACTCGCATCTTAAAGACATTGGCAGAGTAAAATATCATAGTGCTACAGACAGAGAAGTAATTAATGCATTTTTGTTATTAACTAGAACTGAAGGAATTATTCCAGCACTAGAATCTGCACATGCTATTGCAGAAGTCATTAAACTTGCAAAGAAGAAACCAAAATCAGAAACAATTGTTGTTACTTTGTCTGGACGCGGAGACAAAGATGTAGAAATTGTTGAGGAGTATATGAAAAAACATGTCAAGAATAAAAAATAAATTTTTAGAGCTTAAACAAAAAAATGAAAAAGCTCTCATTGCATACATTATGGTTGGGTATCCAAATGAAAAATCTACAATAT
>Ga0209997_10000324_pt1 | contig 15619 bp, 14 predicted proteins | sample CR04metaG_FD_182079 | JGI IMG/M metagenome (GOLD analysis project Ga0209997, IMG submission 182079) | Deep subsurface microbial communities from Mariana Trench to uncover new lineages of life (NeLLi) - CR04 metaG (SPAdes) (version 2) | ecosystem: Environmental > Aquatic > Marine > Ocean trench...
CCTAATCCAATAGATGTAATCGATTGTGAGATCTCCACCTCAGTGTTTGTTGCTGTAGTTTTAGCTAAACTGGGAAGTGTGCCGCTGCCACTGAATTTATGAAATAATACAAACCCTCGCGGAGTTAAAGGGAATACAGGCAATCCAACTTTGGCAATAATGCCATAATTATATTCAGATGAAAATCCAAGTCCGCCATCTGCAACGTCAGTGGTCCAAGAGTCCGGTCCTGAAACATTGGTTAATCCTCCACCTGCACCAATTTTAAATATCTGTGCGTTAACATTTGTGTTAATTGAAAGTATAAAGAAAACTGAAAAAAGAATAATTGTAATTTTCTTCATTATTCGCTCCTTTTAATTTATTGTGTAAAAGTAATTTGAAAATAAGCCTAAAATTGAATAAAAGGCAAACCTAAAAGTCATATTTAATGCCAAACACATAATAGAAAAAATATTTACTTTTAACAAATATCTTTAAGTAATCATTTTAATTCATTATTTCCCTTGATTTTATGGGGATTATAAATTTATATTTCACTTAATTAATAATAATATTTCTTATAAATTACAAATTACATTTTTTTAGAAACAATATTCTAATTAAAGTCTATTTACGAACAATATTAAACATTATTGATGAGGAACAAGTCTAAGTAATGTGGCAAAATAAAATAGATTTGAATTGCTCAAAATCATCATATAAAAAAGCATAATTATATTGAAATTCTTTTACAAAATATCCGGGAAAATAATTTACTTTTCTCTGCTAATCCTAATTTCTCCTGCATTGTCTCAAAGCATTTCAGAAAAATTCACATTAGCGTTGGAGGAATATTACCAGGCAAGATATGCCGATGCTTATATTTTATTTAATGATGTTGCAAATGATTATGGTATTGATGATGAACTTTACGCATCATCAAAATATTACGCTGCCGATGCATTACTAAAGTTAGGACAAAAAGAGTTAGCCGCAGCAGAATTAGAATACATTGTTAATCATATTATCTGGTCAAATTTCAGGGAGGAAGCATTTTATCACCTTGGATTAATTTATTATGAGTTTGAAAAATACTCAATTGCCAGGGCAAGGTTTGAATCTTTATTAGATGAATATAGCGGTAGAAAATATTCCGGTTCGGCAATGTACTGGATTGGAGAATCTTACGCAGCAGAAAATAAACTCGATGATGCGATTGAATTTCTTCATAAAGCGATAAAAGATAAACAAAGCAACAGTTACAGAGATTATACAATTTACACTCTTGCAACTGTGTATGAGAAAAAAGGTGATTACGAAAATGCAGTTAAATATTACGATCAACTTCTTTCTTATTATCGCAACAGTTCTTTACTCATTTCTGCGCAAATAAGAATTGGTGTATGCTATTTTTATTTGAAGGATTACCAGTCTTCTATACTTGAATTGAATAACCCTCTTTTAGATGATCTACCCGACAACTTTTATTCTGAAAGTCTTTACTTGCTTGCAAATTCGTATTACAGGGTGCAGGAATATATCGAAGCAGAAAAAGTTTATTCCGAATTACTGGAAAAATTTCCAGACACCGATTATATTCATGATGCAAAATATGGTTTGGCGTGGTCGTTATTTCAGCAAAATAAATACAACGATGCTTTCAGAGTTTTCAATCATCTATCCGCTGGCAGTGACAGTATTGCCGTTGAATCGTACTACTGGAAAGCCGAAGCAAAAAGGTATTCGGGTAAAAACAAGGAAGCAATAAAAATTTACCGGGAACTGCTTTCTGAACATTCATCAAGTTTTATTGTTCCCAGGGTTGAATATCAGCTTGGGTTACTTTATTTCAATTCAAAAGATTTTAATTCATCTAAGCGATTCCTTCTAACTGCTGCATCATCAAAAGAAGCTGATGTGCGAGCGCGTGCATATACTCTTTTAGGTGAACTTGAATTAGATAATAAAAAATATGTTTCTGCTAAAAATTATTTTGAGCAGGCATTGAATTTTGCTGCGGAAGATTCAGATGTACAGCTTCGTTCGATGCTGGGATTAGGTGCGGCACTTTACTACTTGGGGAGAAATGATGATGCAATGGAATATCTAAATAAGATTTTAGCTGCTTCGCCCGATTTTGAGAGAGACAGGGTAAACTACTACCTTGCGGAAAACTATTTTGATAGGCAGAAGTATTACCAGGCACTCGAACGATTTAAAGGGATTAACACGCAGGAAGAAGATATTAAAAGATTAACATTATACGGCACAGCTTATTGTTATTTTAATTTGGGAGATTATGAAAATGCTGCATTCCGTTTTGCTGAATATGTAAAGATCTATCCTTATGATGAACGTGTTACTGATGCAAAGCTAAGACTTGCTGACAGCTATTTTGGGAGTAAAAATTATACAGCATCTTACACGGTTTATAAAGATTTATTCATCTCTCAAAAGCTATCGCTTGATGATCCGTATGCGTATTATCAATATGCGCAAGCACTCTATAAATCGGGTAAAACCGAATCAGCCATTAAAGAGTTTTCCAATCTTCAAAAGAAGTTCCCAAATTCAAGTTATGCTGATGTATCTCTTTATACAATTGGTTGGATCCATTTTCAGCAGGGAGATTTTGAAACTGCAATTGATAAATACAGACGAGTTATAGATGTTTATTCAAAAACAACTTTAGCGCCTGTTATTTATTATTCAATTGGAGATGCGTATTTCAATATGGGCAATTATGATTCAGCAATCATTAATTATCGAAAAGTTCTCACAAATTATCCTTCTTCCGATTATGTGTTTGATGCGGTTAACGGAATACAATATAGTTATGTCGCAAAAGGTAATCCCGAAAAAGCCATTGCATTGATTGACGGATTTGTTAATGAAAATCCATCGTTAAAATTTTCCGATCAGATATATTTAAAAAAGGCGGAAATTTATTACAGCAATCGAGAGTATGAGTTGGCTAAAGATAGTTATATAGATTTTATTGAAAAATTTAGTAACAGTAAATTTATACCCGAAGCATACTACTGGCTAGGCAAAAGCGCAGATAATCTTGAACAGTACGAAGATGCTATATTTTATTTTAACGTTGCATTCCAAAAATATCCGAAGTCGGAGATTGCCGCATCATCAGTTCTTGAAATGGGTTCAATCTATAATTCTTTAGAAAACTATGGAGCTGCAATTTCAATTTACAATCAGGCACTTGAAAAAATTAAAGGTTCACCAGGCATTCCGGAAATATTATATATGAAGGGATTGACTTACATCAATGCTGATAGTTTACAGCAAGCATACGAAGTATTTTCTGATGTTTCGTATTATTACCGTGAGACAATATTTGCAGATAAATCAAAATTTGAATCAGGATTGATCGACCTTGCTGCAGGCAGGTATGAAAATTCGGATAATAACTTTCTTGAACTCGCAGAGAAGCGAAACGATGAACTTGGTGCGAAGGGACAATACCATTACGGTTTATCATTATACGAACAGGGTAAATATACAGAAGCTATATCTGCACTTGTTAGAGTTCGCACGGTTTTTTCTATGTATGATGAATGGCTGACTAAATCTTATATGGCACTTGGAGATTGTTATGTTAAACTTGATGATAATAGAAAAGCCAAGGAGATGTATCGTATAGTGATCAGCAAACATAAAAACGATTCTTATGGAAAGGAAGCAAGAAAAAAAGTGAGGGAATTAAAATGATAAAAATATTATTATTAATATTATTCCCCGCAGTTTTAATATTCTCACAGGATGATAAAAGCAAAAATCCAAATGTAGAGCTTCCTGATTTTGTTATCACGGGACAGGATGTAATATCGATAAAAAGAGCAGTTAAGATCAAACCAGATTTCATTTCAACTGTTACTGAAAAATTTGTAAAACCCGTTTATTCACCCGAGGAACTTGGTTTAAGGCAGCTATCAGATCCTATAAAAGAAGACCTTGCACTTCTTGATTCAACAGTATTTTCAAACGGCAGTTTAAGTGCCGGCGCGGGAATTTATATTTTACCTGAAGCAAATTTAAATTATACTTATCCATTTCATAACGGAATCCTTAAAGCCGGCCTTAGCGGAATGTATCAGCAAGATTATATCGAAAACAGTGACAGATATTCTTTCTATGGCGGAGCCGGAATTGAGTATTCGCTTGGTGTAATTGATAAATCGCTACCTGGTATAAGTTTTTTGCTTGGCGGTGATTATAAATCATTATCGTATAAATTGTTTGCATCAGACAACCCCGAACAAAAGCGTACAAAAAATGAAGGTAATTATAATCTTGGTATTAAAAGTACCGCGGGTAAAGTTTTTATTTTCGATCTTCAATTTGATGATCATGTTACATCACTTGTTGAAGATAATTTCAATGAAAATCTTATCAATCTAAATGGCTTTGCCCGGCTTCAACTTTCTGATATTGGATTAGGAATAAAAACGAATTATCAAAAACAGTTTTTTACTACTGATTCAATTGATAATGCCGGTTTTAATTATTTCTTTTTCAGACCAACTGTTTCGTTCGAGTTATTCAATTCTGTTAAGGCAGAAGTTGGATATACTTTTATAAATTCCGGTGGTCAGACTTTCAATAATATTTTCGCTTCCTTTGGTTTAAGAATATCAAAAAACATGATACTCCTGGGCAAGTTTTCACCTAATGCTGAGTTTTTAACTTCAGGATTACTATTACGGAAAAACGATTATTTCAATCCAATAATGTTTGATAATCTCTTCTATAGAAAATCAAATTTCTTTGATGTTGCAGTTAAATATGAATATGAACGATATTATCAGATAGATGCTGGCTTACGATACTTCAAATCGGGTAATCTTCCTTACTTTACTGACTCAAACAAATCCGGACAGTTTGATATTGCTATGGTAGATGCGAAATATTACAATGCTTATCTGAATTTGTCTTTTCATTTCGGTCCTTATGGTGTTCTTTATGGCAGTTTCGATTATTTTAGGGTTAGAGATAACAACGATAATAAAATTCCTTATCAACCAAATCTTAAAGGAAATATAACTTACGGTTATGAATTTAAAAAAGGACTGCTCGGCGAAGTCTTGGTTGATTATTATTCGGATAGATTTACAGGTATATCGAACACAACAATGTTAAACTCGTTTTTTAATTTAGGTTTTAAACTAACATATAAACTTCAGGAAACGTTTATTCTAAATCTTGAAATGTATAACCTATTAAACCGGGATATCTTTTTTTGGCAAGGGTATATGGAAAAGCCATTCGATATTATGTTAGGATTCAATTTGTTGTTTGATTGATAATAATCACTTTTTTTAATTAGTTTTGTAAGTAGTTGATTTTTAAGTAGATAAAGACTATTGAATTATATCTTTAAAAGATGAAACGAGTCCCGATTCATCGGGACGAGTTCCATATGACCTTGATTTAAAATTATATTCATATGAATAAAGCTGAATTAGCAAAAATAATTTCAAAAAAAGCAGCGGTTTCCGAAACGTCGTCTAAAGAATTATTCGATTTTTTCTTACGGAAGATTGCAGATGAATTACAGCCCGGGGATTCTGCGCAATTTAGCAATGTTGGATATTTTCATCTGAGAAAAGGTAAAATTAAAAAAGAAGGTAGAGATGCTGAAGCTGAGAAAATTGAATATCTTGACCTGATAATATTTTCCTCTGCATTGCAGTTCAATATTAAATCAGCTGATAACCTCGTGTTTAGTGTTCCCGAACCGAAAGAAACTGAACCGGATAACCTTGATGCGCACTTTAGTCTTAGTGCAGATAAACCTGTGCTGCCAGATTTAGATAGTAAAAGTACTTTCGTTTCAGATTCACATGAATTTGATACGGATAAAATACTAATGCGCAAAGTTGAAAGTTTAATGGTAAACCTTGAGATGCAAGAAAGGAATCAAGTAGATAGTGAATTTTTTATTATAGATATGAAAACTATTCATGAAGATCAGTTTGAAATTGAATTAGATGAAGAATCAAAAAGAAAAAATTCAGAGAAGATACCTGATAGCACGATCCATAGTTCCGAAAATTTAATAAATAAGGCATGGGATTTTGGTAAAGATCTTACAAAGCAAATAAAGGAAGAATCAATTTCTGAAGTAGCTGAAGAAAAAAAAGTAACAAAAGTTAAAAAAGAAACTACAGGTTGGGACTTTGGTGAAAGATTTTTAGGTGTTCCGCGTCCTTTAGATATAAGCGGTAAAAAAGAATTAGATAAGACTGAACCGGATGAAACTTCCGTTAAGAAAAAAGATTTTGATGATAAGAAGGTAAAGGACAAAATAGAACCTGACGAAACAACAATTAATAAAACCGAAATTGAGAATCTTGATACTGAAAATCTTGAAATTGAAATGAATGACTTTCAGGTTTCCGAGAAGGAGGAAAAAATAGGGAAGTTTGAAAGGGTTCGATCTATCACATCTTCTCTAAGCGAGGATGCATCATCGGAGGAAGTAAGAGGTTTTGAAGAATTTCTGGATGATAACATTAATACCGATAACGAAGAGATCGATTATAATAAAGAATTTAAGAAGATTATAAGCAAAGCCGAAAAATTCCGTTCAGAAAAAACAAAAAAATCGGTAGAAGAATCTGTTGTAATTGAAAAGAAAAAAAGTAATATCAAAAAGGATATTAAACTTAACAGGGCAGAAGCAGTGAGACAACACCAAAGAGAAACAAGAAAAATTTCTGCGACAAAATTTCTTACTATTGCAGCTATTTTTATAATAGTAGCCGTAGTATTTTATTTATTGATGAAAGACAGCAGTACAACAGATATTGTTGAAGAAACATTACCTCCTATTGAAAGAATTGATAATGCTATTTACATTGAAAGAACCTATGATATACCTGTAACTTACCCTTATTTAAAACCAGAAACGGAAATGAAAATAATTGGATTAAGTTTAATAGATACTAAGGATATAAAACCTGAAAAAATAATTGACGATAAAAATCCACCAAAAAAAGTAGTAGAAACCAAACCTTCAAATAAAAAAGAGTTGGCAGAAGAAAAACCGATTGTAAGTTACCCGGTTTATAAACCATCGGGAACTCCTTTGATGAAAGCTTACAACATTTACAAATATGAAGATATCTATATTGTGCAGGTTGCTTCATTACGCAAGAAAACCTCTGCTGAAAAGGAAGCAGCAAAGTATATTGCCCAGGGTTATAATGCTTTCCTTGAAGAAGCAATAATAGAAGGAGTTACCTGGCACAGGGTTAGAGTCGGTAATTTTGATAATTTAGAAAAAGCAAAACAATTTAGAAAATCAAATAATTAACAGGAAATAAAGATGAATTTTTTTGAAATATTTTTAAAAGGCGGTGTTGTAATGTGGTTGATATTAGCTAGTTCTGTGCTAGGACTAAGCGTAGTTATCGACCGATTTTTAGTTTTGAGAAAAGCAAAGATAAATGTTCCTGCTTTTATGGTAAGGTTGCGCGGGTTAATTAAAAAGAAAGATATAAGCAGTGCAGTTTCAGCGTGCATGGAAGAGAAATCTCCTATCGCTAATATCGTAAGAAAAGGTTTGAAGAAATATAAGTACGGACATGATAGGGTAAAAGATGCAATTGAAAATGCGGGCAAGCTGGAAATAAGTAAACTGGAACAGGGCTTATCATTATTAGCAACGGTTGCAGGTATTGCTCCCCTTTTGGGATTCCTCGGAACTGTAACCGGTATGATAACCGCATTTATGACAATTGAAGACCTTGCAGGTTCTGCAAACCCCAGTGATCTTGCGGGAGGAATTTGGGAAGCGTTAATTACAACTGCGTTTGGTTTAATTGTCGGCATATTTGCTTTGGCATTTTATAATTTCTTTCTCGGTTCAGTTAAAAGACTTGTCGGCGATATGGAAACAGTTGCAAATGATGTCGTTGATACGATACAGGATATATCGGAAAATAAAAATATCACTGAAGAAGAACTCGAATTAGAAATTTAGGAAGAATAATGATAAAACGAGTTCCAATGCATCGGGACAAGTTACATCAGACCAAAATAAGGAATTATAAATAGATGAAATTTGAAATATCAAATAAACCATTAGCAGTTTTTAGTTACTCATCTTTAACTGATATTGTTTTATTACTTGTCATTTTCTTTTTGTTAACAAGTCAGTTTGTTATTCATACGGGTGTAAAGGTAAAACTGCCGGGTTCGCGCACAAATGACCAAGCTGAGCCAACCCAGCTTGTTGTTACTATCACTTCGGAAAATGCAGTCTATATTGGTTCAGAACAAATAGGTATAGACCAGCTTGCTTTGAAATTAAATGAGAACTTACAATTAAATGATCAAAATAATCTTGTGATTCGTGCCGATAAAACTGTTCAAATTGATATAGTTATAAAAGTCATAGATGCTGCAAAATCTGTTGGCATCGGCAAGTTTACTATTGAAACTGAAAAAGAACAATAAGAGGATTTGCTATGTCCGATAAAAAAATTTCAAGTGCTTCGCTTACAGGATCATTACTATTTCATGCTGCTTTGCTGTCTTTGTTTATGTTACTTAATCTTTCATTTGATTATGAACCTTCGGAATATATAGAGATTTCTTTTGGTGTATCGAGTGAAACCGGATCATCCGGTTCTAAAGGCGACCAGATTGAAATGATAGAAGAAGTATCCAAGCCAGAGGTTGAAAACGTAACCGAAGATAAAAGCAAAGAAGTGAAAGAAGTTGATTTACCCCTTGCCGTAAATACCTCTGAAGAAAATGTAATTAAACCTGCCGAAAAAGATAAAGAAGTATCCGAGGAAAGCAGAACAGAGAATAATGAATCTGATCTTTCAAGTGTTACATCAACAGGGCAAGGCAATTTGGCTGAAGGTGATGGAAGTTTTGGTTTTGATATTGAGTGGGGAGGTAAAGGAATTAGAAAGATATATAGTTTTACTCTTCCAAAATATCCAGGAGGCGTAAAAAAAGAAATTGATATTAAACTTCAGTTTACAATATTACCAGACGGTACAATCGGTACGATCTTTCCTAAGATCAAAGCCGATACCAGACTTGAAAATGCCGCGATAAATTCATTAAGGCAATGGAGATTTGAAGCTTTAAACTCATCACAAAAACAAGTGGAACAGACGGCTGTTATTGTATTTCCTTATCGTCTTCAGTAACAGTATCGCTATAATAAAAACGGTAAAATAAGACTTCCATAATTGTGAGAAGTGTTAGGGAAAAAGTATCACGGTCAAAATGAATTCCTAACCCTTCCTGTTCCATTAAAATTTTTGCAATCATGCCGGTCACTGTCCATCCAACAGCAAATAAAATAACAATCAACCCAACATTCATCCATGCAGCAGATAATCCTTCATCTTGCCATTTTTTTGTAAAAATGATAAGTGTAAAGATAAAATGTGCGAAAAAAATGATTGCAGTTATCATCTTTAATTATATTAAACTTGAGGACGGTTTCTTTTATTCAGAACAGCCATGCCCAATAATCCGCCTAACATTCCGAAAATAGAAAAAATAAAAAAGTTACTGATTGTAATCATAACAGTATAAAGCGCTGAAAATCCCGTTGCTTCAATTTCTTTAACCATCGTACGCATTATTTCCATTGATGCATCCATAAGTGCTCCAAGTTTAAGTTCTTGCATCATTTCTTCCGTTTGCTCTAAACCAACAACCAAATCATTTGAGTGAGTGATAAAAGTTATAAGTATATCGAACAAACTTGAAAACAATGCTGCAATCAATCCTGTAATCAATCCATAACTAAGTGCATTATTTAGTTTTATAGGAGAGTTACTTCCTGTTGATTTATAGTAAAGATATATTGAAAGAAAAGCCGCTGCCGGTATAATTAAGCAGCAATTTAAATTTTTTATACCCGGAATAGTTGATAAAACTGCTGCCCCGAAACCTGTAACAATTGATGGTAGATATTTATTGTAGTCCATTTTTCCTTTTATACAACAAGTTGAACGAATTTTGGATGGTTTCTGAAATGTAAACTAATACTATTGCGCCGAACAATAATCCGGTTATAAATGCAATTGTCTTTGAATAAGCATAGATATTTAATCTAACAGCAAATGCATCAACAACTAATGGAGTAGAAAATATTAACAATGGTATTAAACTTAATTTTAGTTTTAATAAATTAAATAACATTACTATTGCTATAAATAATGCGCCTAAATATATTCCGGCACACCTTGCGCAAACCAGAAAATGCGCGCTGCTGAAAGTTATTTCAGAAGATTCTGACTGATGACAAACTATTGAGTAATTATAATTTAGCAACTGATTTACAATTGGTTTACCGGTGAATGATGGACTTAATACTGGAAATAAAAATCCCGCACTCCAAAATAACAATAGAAAAAAGAATAAATAGTTTACTGCTTTAAACTTATTGTTATCTGTGCGTAATCTGTCTTCAATCTGGTTATATATCATAGATGGATTTAAATTGGGATCTATTGAGGAGAAAAAATCAAAATACTTTTTGGAGTAAGTACATATAACTTGGCGTTAAAAACCAATGAGGAAACAATTTCAAATTCATCATCGTAACCGTTAAGTTTTACCTCAATTAGTTTGTGTTCTTTAGAATTTAAATTTGAAATATATATATTCTTATCAGAGTTGATTGTAAGCCATTGAAAGATGATCCTTATACTTCGCATTTCTCCAGGGATTTCAATATCGCCAATTGCTGTTCCATAATTGTCGAATATATAAATATCTTCTCCATCTAACACATAAATATTATTCTGCATCGATATTGCTAATTGTACGGGGTCCTGAAGATAGTAGCTGCCGTAATCATATCCACCAATATCCATAATGTAATTTCCAAAAAGATCAAATTTTACTATCCTGTTGTTATCCGAATCCAATATAAATACATCACCTAAATTGGATGGAACAGCACTTAATGGATATCCAAATCTTTCTTCCTCAATATCGCTATCCAATGTTTGAAACTGGAATATGAAATTTAGATTTTTATCGAATCTTTGAATCCTGTGATTATTTTTATCAGAAACAAATACTTTTAGTGCATCGGCAAAAACATCCACCGGATCATCAAATGCATTTATCTCCCAACCGTAACCACCAATTAAGTTAAATAGAGTGCCAAGAGTATCAATCTGGTATACTTCATCTGTAACATCGTCGGTAATAAAAACCACACCAGCTGAATTAATATAAAAGGAAGTAGCGTTTTTAAACGTACCGAATGAACGTTCGTATTGAAAGTTCTGCGAATACCCTGTAGAACAAAGGAATACTGAAATGTAAATTAGATGGTGTAGTCTCATATCAATTTAATTTAATTCTCCATTTAATATTAAGTAATATTGATAATAAATGAAACATAATCTTGAATTGAAGATAACTCGTAAATCTACTCCGATAAAGATCAGGTAAAATTTATTAATTGATTTTACCTCATTACATATTTATATTTAGCAATCAAAAATTGTCCCGTGGTGTAATTGGCAACACGTCGCACTCTGGATGCGAAGAGTCCAGGTTCGAACCCTGGCGGGACAACAAATAAATCGCTGCAAGGAATAGGTTTTTAATTTTTTTTGCGTGGCGATTTTTTATTTACATAGGCGCGTTCGTCTAGTGGCTTAGGACGCCGCCCTCTCAAGGCGGAGATCACGGGTTCGAATCCCGTACGCGCTACTTACCCTTCAAGTTTAAATTACGATTTTTTGGAGATCATAGGTTCTCCCAAAGGGACTCCTTCGGAAGAATCCAGTACACGCTACATTTTGAAGTGAACAATAGTTCGCTTTTTTTTTATCACTTTCATTCTTACTTTTGTCTCCCTAATGAAAAGATTTGAAAAACATATTTTTGTATGTGAAAACTTAAGACCAAAAGATCATCCCCGCGGATGCTGTTGTGAAAAAGGAAGCAAGGAACTCCGCCAGATTTTCAAAAAACGATTGAAAGAATTAGGTTTAACTACTCATGTAAGAGCTAATGCAGCCGGATGCTTAGATGCTTGTGAGCATGGAATTACAGTGTTAGTTTATCCTGAGCAAATATGGTATGGTGGTGTTACGGAAAATGATGTTGATGAAATAATTCAAAAACATATAATTGAAAACAAACCGATTGAAAGATTAATGATTAAAGACAAAAGATTTAACAGAAATGAGTGATACGAAAGAAAGTCAAAGAACCGGTCAGATATTAAAAGGTTTAAGGAAAGCTTATCCCAAAGTTGAATCTGCTTTAGAATACCAATCACCATTTGAATTATTAATATCAACAATACTTTCTGCTCAATGCACCGATCAGCGTGTAAATATTGTTACTGAAACTTTATTTAAAAAATATAAAAAACCTGGGGATTACATTAAGGTTTCAAATTCGGAATTGGAAAAGGATATTTTCTCAACCGGATTTTACAGGCAGAAAACAAAAAGTATAAAAAACTGCTGTTCAGTTTTAACTGATAGATATAATGGCAAAGTTCCATCGAATTTTGATGAACTAACAAAACTCCCCGGCGTGGGAAGAAAAACTGCTTCGGTTGTTGCTGGCAATGCTTTTGGTATTCCTACAATTGCTGTTGATACGCACGTTATAAGACTTTCGAATTTACTTGGTTTTGTTGAAACTACAAATCCTGAAGTAATTGAAAAACGATTAAAAGAATTATTACCTAAAAAAGATTGGGTGGATTCATCCCATCTCCTGGCTACTCACGGCAGAAATATTTGTATTGCGAGGCGACCAAAATGCGATGAATGTTTTTTAGCAGACTTGTGTCCGGGTTTTCAATCGAATAAAAAATAAAAATTTACAGGAGTGAAAAATGAGTGACATCACAAGAAATAGAGAAGCTTGTTGGGACATCTTAACTGAGTACACAAAAAGCGAAGCATTAATTAAACATGCTTTATCTGTTGAAACCTGTGTACGTGCCTACGCGCAAAAATATAATGAAGATGAAGAGTATTGGGGAGACGTTGCATTGCTTCACGATTTTGATTATGAAATGTATCCGACTGCAGAAGAACATCCGTATAAAGGTTCTGAAATTCTAAAAGAGAAAGGATTTGATGAGCAGTTTAGAAAAGCAATATTATCTCATGCTGATTATACCGGCATTGCAAGGGAAACTCTCCTGGAAAAAGTTTTATTTGCATGCGATGAATTAGCTGGTTTTATTACAGCAGTTACTTATGTAAGACCATCAAAAACTGTAGATGAAGTTGAAGTAAAATCTGTAAAGAAAAAATTAAAGGATAAAGCGTTTGCGCGTGCAGTAAGCAGGGAGGATATAAGAAATGGTGCAGAAGAGTTAGGCATTCCGATTGAGGAACACATCGAATTTTGTATTATGGCAATGAGAAAAAATAAAGAAGCACTGGGATTATAGTGGTTGGTGATATTGCGAAGAATTTTTCTTTAAAAGATCAGTATGGAAATGAATTTGAGCTTTATAAAAATCTTGATGAAAGAATCCTTCTTGTTTTTTACCCCAAAGATGACTCACCGGTTTGTACAAAGCAACTAACAAATTATGAACGATATTTAACTGAATTTGAAGAGAATAATATAAAAGTTGTTGGAATTAATACCGCTGCAAGCGATTCACATTTTTCATTTTGTAACAAACTGGGATTAAAATTCCCTGTTTTAAGTGATATTTCTAAACAAATAAGCAAAAATTATAAGGCATTGAATTTGTTAGGAATCAATAAACGAAAACTTGTCCTTATTGATACAAATAAACGAATAGTATTTGAAAAGGTAATTTTACCGTTTTATTACTTAAAAGCTGGTCAAATACTAAATGAAGTAAATTAAAATTATTTCATTTAAATGACTTGACTAAATATCCATTTATTGCATAATTTTACAATAAAATTAAAGGAGTTTTATTAGAGATTTTTTACTACAAGTATTTTACTTATAAATTTTCTTGAAATAAATAAAAGAATCTGAATTGTTTCACTTTTTGAAGTTCAGGGCGATGAAGAGCAAAATCTCTATTGTACTCTTTATTCTCACTATTACCGTATTTCCGCAGGATGATTACCGCATTCTTTCATCCGATCAAAATTCAATTGTAATTGAGTACTCGCCCTTATATTCCGATACTTCTGTAAGAAGGATTGATAACCAGGAATTTAGAAATATAGTTCTTAGTCTTGGTTACATTCCCGAACCTGAAATTTGGGGTCTTCCTACTATTCCCGAAAGAAGAATGAACCTTGGTGTACCTTCAGAGTTTGGAAACACAATAGAAATTTTAACTACGCAATACATAGAGTTGGATGGCTTAATTATTCCCAAACCGGAATTAGTTGAAGATAAAACGCTTTATAAATATGAATTTAATATTGGTGATGGATATTTTGATTATATAGATCATCCGGAATTAGTTACGTTCGGGGATTTTGGAATTACAAGAGGAATAAAAAATCAAACAATAAAAATTTTCCCCGTAAGGTTCGATCCAGTACAAAGAAAAATAAAATTATATAAGAGAATAGTATTCCGTGTAAATTTTGCTAAGGGTGGAACAATTTCGCAACAGCCATACGATGAACTTCTTAGTTCTGCATTTATGAATTATGATGTTGCACGTTATTGGCAGAAACAAAAGAAACTTCTTAACAAAGTAACCGTTGCCAATAGTGTTTTAGCCGAAGGCGAATGGGTTAAATTTGAAACAGAAGAAGAAGGTATTTGTAAGATAGATTTTAATTTTCTCGAAACAATGGGTATGGATCCGGCTTCAGTTGATCCGCGAACAATTAAAATTTATAACAACGGAGGAAAGGTACTTTCGGAAAATGTAAATGATCCTAGACCAAATGATTTGGTAGAAAACGCTATAAAAGTAATTGGTGAAGACGATGGTAAATTCGATCAAGGTGATTACATTTTATTTTATGGAAGAGGAAGCAGTTTTTGGGATTATGATACAACCGCACGGAATATAAAGCGTTACAACCACACCTACTCCAATCATAATTATTATTGGATAACTTATGGCGGTAATAACGGTAAGCGGATGCAGGATAAAACCGGATTGAATACCACACCGGATTTTAATCAAAACAGCACATTTGCTTTTGCAGATTTTGAAGAGGATAAAATTAATATTGGAAAAACAGGAAGAGAATATTACGGCGATGATTTTTCTCAGGCTATATTATCACGTACTTATATAAACACACTTAATGGCAGGCTATCATCAAAACCTATTAATTACCATTTCCGATTTGCTAATGGCTCATCCGGAAGCTTAACGCTAAAGGTTTTGGAAAACAATTTGACCATCTTCAACCAGGTTTTAAGTGGGTATGGTGGAAGTTCCTACGTTGTGGGTGTTGTGCATGAAAAAAATGCTGTGTTCACATCTTCACTTCCCGATAACAGAAGTGTACTGAATTTTAGTATCGTTCCAACTTCCGTTACTACTGTTGGATATTTGGATTACTTTGAAATTTCCTACACAAAAGAATTGAAAGCATTTAACGACAGGGTGATGTTTTTCTCAAAAGATACAACAGCTATCATTGAATATTATTTACATGATTTCACTTCTACAAATATTGAAGTATTT
>Ga0209997_10000326_pt1 | contig 15612 bp, 13 predicted proteins | sample CR04metaG_FD_182079 | JGI IMG/M metagenome (GOLD analysis project Ga0209997, IMG submission 182079) | Deep subsurface microbial communities from Mariana Trench to uncover new lineages of life (NeLLi) - CR04 metaG (SPAdes) (version 2) | ecosystem: Environmental > Aquatic > Marine > Ocean trench...
AGGCCAGGGTCCAATCGTCTGACCCATTCTTAATGAGACCGATGGTGTAGTTTCCGCTGGGGATCTCTGTGGAATCCAACCTGACGGTTTCCGACAATTCCAGAATCGGTGCCCGCGGGTTGAGGAACTTCCCGAGCGGAGCACCCTCCGTGTCCATCTCTTGGGCAGGCACCGTCGAATAGCGCACGCTCAGTTCGACGGGTCCCGGAAGACTCGCGGTGACCGTCTTACCAAAATGGGGATGGTCCACTACAGCTGCTGATCCGATGAGAAACAATCCAAGAAGCAGTAATCTGTGAATTTCTTTTCGATTTCCGCATTTCCTCATTCTCGCCCCCTCCTTCATTCTCGCCTCCTCCTTCATCTTTAAGGACTTTACCTACTCGGATCTCCCTGAGAGCTTTCTCTAATAATTCAAGATCCAGCGTCCCGTTGACCTGCCCCACGAACGAGTCCACCTTCTAAGTTAGACCTGGGACAGGGGATCAGTAGACCACACGAGGAGAATGAACTCAAAACGGTCGAACAGCAGATCGGGAACCTGAGACTCCAAATCAGTCGTATCAAAGTGAAGATCGAAGGTCTAGAGGAGGATCTACCCAGAATTGATATTGAGGTCAGAACACACGCCGGAAACCTTGAAACAGCAAAAGAGCGGATGCTCAATATCACTCCTGAGATCAATGCACTCGATGACGAGGCTGTAGCACTCTGCGACGACAAGGCTGTAAAACGATTAGTGGAGATTGCGAAACAGCGAAGCGAATTGGTCGAGGAGTTGACAGGCACAATCCCGAGACAGATCCAGAAGGCTGAGTCCTACTTGCACCTCGCACCGACCAGGGAGTTCCCCAGGCTCCAGAACGACCAGAGAAGGTGAACGACCTAGTTGGTATTTTGAAATGAAGTTTTTGGATCTTGGCTGTTGTCTAACCAACAGCTCAAGTAGAGCAGCGAAAGAAAAATGGGGCGAGGTTTTTCAATGGTTTTACTTCGCTCCACCTCCTTTGGCGCTGCTCGAAAGGGGAGCGGTCTCGTGTCTACCCGAGTTTTCCTTTCTTCGCTCGGAGGCCGCTCCCTTTTAATCTCCCTAACCCGAGCTGAAAACCCATCGAGGTCGTACTTCCTCAGCCAGAACGCGTATTCATGACAGTGCATAACGGTGCGTATTTATTTTTTCTTCTTTTCTCTTTTCAATTGTCGTTTTTCCTTTAGACTACGCTGAGCCTTTTTCTGGTGTTCCTTTTTGCCTTTATCTTTACTTCCTTTATCACCCATATCTGTTCCTCCGTGATTGAAAACGAATGTTCAACCTTGCGTTTTTTTGTTGTTCAAGCAAGGGGTTCTTTTCGCTACCACGGAGAGAAATTATATCACCATCTCTCAGCCAGCTTATATAGGGAGATCAAGCTACCTGAGCGTCGTCATATAGAAACCCTATAGCGGGATGAAATACGTTTGGCCAGTATCAGCCTGTCCCGGCCATATATTTAAGAAATAAGTTTCGGAACCGCAAGGTTCAGGCTACCTGAGCTAATGGCTGGCGGGTTTATCTATTCAGTCCCGGTCTTATACTGAAATCTAAAAGGGATTCGTTCATATTTCCTCCCTCTTTTCTGCTAGATGCTAATTTTTCCCATCCGGAAAAGCAATGAAAATCATCCTGGGTAGAGATGGGTTGGAAGAGAAAAATATGAGGCCGCACGGATTGCGGAAAATTAGGCTACAATAGGACTAAGCCGATGGCATTCTCCGCTAAATCTCTACTGCGCACCTTCCTTTTGATAACGTTAGGAATCGCCGTCCTGGGAATCCTGGGATACCTCTTCATGAACCGTCTCACCGAACTGAGCGAACAGGTGAACGCCGTCAACCAGCAACTGGAACAGGCCATGAAGGAGCTGGAAGAGGTCGCCGAGAAGTCGGAAGCCGCCAGCACACGAGCATCTCAGGCCGAAGAAAATGCCCTGGAGGCTGCTCAGGGTCGGCTCCAGGCGGAAGCAGCTCAGGCCGCAGCCGAAATAACGGCAGTGCTCGCTCGAGAGGAAACTGAAAGAGCCCAACAGGACACACAACTGGCCCAGGAAGAGATGTCACTGGCCCAGGAACAAGCTCAACTGGCCCAGGAAGAAAGGTCACTGGCTCAGGAAGAAGCGCAACGAGCCCGGGAAGAGCAGGAGCGCATCCGCAGGGAAAGAGACGAGGACCTCGACCGTTTACACACGGCTTTCAACCAGATTGTGGAAACCCGCAGAACGGCTCTGGGATTGGTCATGAGTCTGGGAAGCGACTCCATGCAGTTTAACTTCGACAAGGCCACCCTGAGACCGGAGAATCGGGAACTGTTGAGTAAGATCGTCGGTATTTTGCTGACCTCCAAGAATTACGGGATCTACGTCTATGGTCACACCGACGACATCGGTTCTGAGGAATACAACCTGGATCTTTCAGAAAGGCGGGCTCAGAGGGTACGCGAATACCTGACCGAGAACGGCATTGCTCCGGAGATCATCACCTCCAAGGGTTTCGGAAAGTCCAGACCGATTGTGCCCGGCGCCAGTGCAGAGGCACGAGCCGAAAATCGCCGAGTCGAGATTGGCATCGTGGACACCATCATCAGCTACGAAGAGCGGGTTTCCTCTCTAGAGTAGAAGGGCCGAATCGACAGGAGAGCTTCACATGATCATCGTGATGCAGGGAGACGCTTCACCCCAGCAAATTGAACGGGTCATGGAACGGATCCAGGATCTGGGCTACAAGCCTCACCCCATTCGTGGAATCGAACACACCGTTATCGGGGCCATCGGAGACGAACGGGGTAAAAGTGCTCTGGAAAGTTTGGTGAGCTACGAGGGAGTGGAAAGCGTCATCCCCATCCTCAAACCTTTCAAGCTCGCCTCCCAGGAAATGCACCGCGAACCGACCGTGATCGAAGTCAACGGTGTGAAGATTGGGGGAGGTGGCTTCGCCCTGATCGCCGGCCCCTGCTCCGTGGAGAGCGAAACACAGATTATTGAAGTTGCACGGGCGGTCAAAAAGTCGGGGGCCAACATGCTCCGGGGAGGAGCCTTTAAGCCGAGAACTTCACCCTACAGCTTTCAAGGACTCGAGCATGAGGGATTGAAACTCCTGGCCCAAGCCCGCCAGGAGACAGGCCTCCCGGTGGTTACCGAGATTCTCTCGCCGGAAAATGTAGATCTGGTGGCGGAATACGCGGACGTGATGCAGGTCGGGGCCCGCAATATGCAAAACTTTTCCCTGCTCAAAAAACTGGGGAAAGTCAATCGTCCCGTGCTGCTCAAACGGGGCATGATGTGCACGATCAAGGAAGCACTCATGTCGGCTGAATATATCTTGAGCAGTGGTAACCCTTCCGTCATTTTGTGCGAACGGGGCATTCGCAGTTTCGAGGATTCCACACGCAACACTCTGGATCTGTCGGCTGTGGCCCTGATGAAGGAGTGGACTCATCTCCCGGTCATCGTGGATCCCACTCATGGAACCGGGGTGAAATCGCTGATTTTGCCGATGTGCAAAGCAGCCATTGCCGCAGGAGCAGATGGCGTGATGGTGGAGGTGCACCCTCACCCTGAGGAGGCGCTTTCTGATGGATTTCAGGCAGTGCTGCCCGAGCATTTCCAGGAAATTTCCGATTCGATTCGCCCCTATCTGGAGCTGGAGGGGAAAACGCTGTACCGACCTGGTGCTCAGACCCTGGAGAAGTGATCCTCCACGATCCGGCGCCAGGCAAAGGCCGCCACGGTGGCAATGGGGATGCAGGCCTCACTTGAGCCGCAGCGGGGTATGACGCTCCCATCGCAAATCAGCAAGCCCTCAATGTCGTGGGAGTGGAAACGCTCATTGACCACAGAGCTCCTACGATCCACACCGGCACGGCAGGACCCCATAGCGTGCACGTTGCCCCGGTAGGTGCGCACCCGTTCATCGAGACCGCGAACCTCACCGATCTGCTTCAAGCCCATCCCCTTGAGAAGAACTCTGCAGATCTCTACTCCCTCTTCGAACCGCTTGGCCATTCGAGGGTCGCTGCTGTAGCTCACGGTACCGTCCGGCTCCACTCGCCCACCAGAATTTTTGGGTCCGGTCTGGTGCACCAGTACGCCTGAAATGCGGGTACAGGCCGTTCGCATGTATTCTTTGTGGTCCGACCCGAAGTCCGGCGCAAATTCACTGAGCGCCGCTTGCTGGGGCAGGATCAGTCGATTCGAGTAGTTGGAGCTGATCATCAGGTTGAAATCCCCATCCGGCATGCCCTGCTCGAAAATGTAATCTCCGTTGTTGGTTCCGCGACCCGCTTCCATAAGAGGCTGGTCGGAGAAAGCACGGATGGCAATGGTCTGGTCCGTATTGTAGTGGTTGCCCACATTGGGATTCTCCACCAGCAGCTGATCTCCCAGAAGCTCTCTGGAGCCATAGCCGGAACGCATCAACAACATCGGGGTATTGATGACACCCGAACAGACCAGTACCTTGGAAGACCTCAGCTCTCCCCTCTCGCTGCCCCGTCGATATTCGATACCTGAAACTCTGCCCCGTTCTCCAACTTTCTCGATCAGTATCCTCGACACTTCCGTGTCGGCAATAATCTGGACACCCTGCTTCTCGACGATGGGCAGATAGTTTCGGGAAGAGGATTTACTATCGTATTTACACATATAGGCGCTGCCACAGTACCCACAGTAGATGCAGTTGGTCCGGGCCATGGGAAAACGGGTCACCGTGTAACCCTGTTCACGAGCCGCCTCCCGAAACAACAGATTGCCCTGACCCAAGGTGGCGTCCGGAGCCTGGTGGTAGTTGTACATCTCGGTAATCTCAGTGACCGCTTCCTTGAGGTTATCCTTGGTCCAATCCACACCCGTTTCGTTCTGCCAGCGCAGATAGTCGGTCTCGAAAGGGAAAAGAGCCGCATTGCCCCAGTGGACCGAGGATCCTCCCACGACCTTGGCGAAACCTGAAGGCCAAACATGGAAACGGGTCCCTGCCTGGAGGTTGGTCATCATCTGGCGGCGCAGTGGGATACCGTAGCCGGGGCGCTGCGCCCCCTTCCAGTAGGGGCCTGCCTCAATGGAGGCAATTCTCAGGGGTTCTCCGCTTCCAGGATGGACGCCATGCTGGGCGATACGGGCGGCCAGGATGGTTCCTGCTGTCCCCGTCCCCACAATGATCAGATCGTAAGAGTTTTGGGCCATGACCTCTCCTCCGATGAAATAGGATACGCTTCCTCAAATGAGCTGTCCAAGATGAGTTTGTGGGCCGTTGACAGGGAACCCTGGAGCGGATAAGTTTCCTGGAGACCTTCTGTTCCTTTAAAAGTTGAAAATCCAAAAAGGAGGAAACCACCGTGAGTCGACGAAGCATGGTTTTTGACATAAGACCGGTCGCTTGGATGATGCTGGCGCTCTTGAGCGTCACCGCCCTGGGAGCATCCCCTCAGGTAATCCAACGTGTTGTAGGCGATATTCAGTATTTTACCGGTCGCGAGGCTGATCCAGACTTTCATATTCTGGACTTGTATCTGCCCGAGGGCGAATCCAACCTGCCTCTGATCTTCTTTGTCCACGGCGGCGCCTGGAGAAGTGGAGACAAGTCCCCGGAGGGGCTGGTGAATTTCATTGACCTGTTCCTCTCCCGCAGGATGGCCGTTGCCTCGATCAATTACAGGCTCTACCCAGGGGCCAAACATCCCGCTCAAATTCAGGATGTGGCGCGCGCTTTTGCCTGGATCTACCAGAATGCCGCCCACTACGGTATTGACCCCGACAATATCTTCATTGCCGGACATTCCGCCGGGGGACATCTGGTGTCTTTGTTGGCTCTGGATCCGATATATCTGAAAAAGGAAGGCCTCTCCCCGGACAGGATTAAGGGGGTCATCACCATCAGCGGTATGTACGATTTGGTCAATGTGTATCGGGTAGGAAGCGGGCCCGATATCAGGGAACAGGTCTTCGGAAAGGACCGCGAGAGCCTGGGTGAGGCTTCGCCGGCACTGAAGGTGAGGAATGCCGCCCCCAATACGCCGCCCTTCCTCATTACTTATGTAAACAACGACCTGTTCGGATTTGATGAGCAGGCAAAAACCTTTTATTCCCTGTTACTCAACCACAACCGACCAGCCCATTTGGTGAAACTCCCGGCACGGGACCATAACAACGTGGTCGCCACAATCGGGAAACAAGTCCCGATAAGAGATCTGAATGGAACTCCAATCGTTCAGGTTGAGGATCTGCTGGGTCCGGCCATGGTTGGGTTTGTGAAGAACGTTCAAGATGGATCGTTCATCAGAAGCTTTCATGCTGTTTGGCCCGAAGGCGGGCCCAGAGCTGTTCCCGCAATGGCTTCTCCCCAGATGAGAATGATCAAGGATATTCAATATTACCAGGGCACCGGAGCCGATCCCAAGCTCAATGCTCTGGACCTCTACCTTCCGGAAGGCAAGACCCATTTCCCTCTCCTCTTTCATGTCCATGGGGGCCGTTGGAGAGTCGGCGATAAGAACCTGGATACGTTGGTGACGGTTCTGGGCCGTCTGGGATGGGGTATTGCTTCTACGAATTACCGGCTCTCTCCAGCCATCAAACACCCTACCCATGTCCAAGACGTGGCCCGTGCCTTTGCCTGGGTTTACGAGAATGCCTCGCGCTACGGAATCGACCGAGAGAGGATCGTCATCAATGGTCATTCAGCAGGCGGCCATCTGGTGGCTTTACTGGCCCTTGATACTCAATATCTGAAAGCGGAAGGAGTTCCGCCCGGTGCCATCAAGGGAGTCATCCCAGCTTCGGGAATTTATGACTTGGAAGCCTGGCCGGAACCCGGACAGATTCCCACCGGCCTGGAGAAAGGCTTTGGCACCGATCCTGCGATCCTTGCACAGGCCTCCCCCCAGAACTATCTCAATTCGTCAGCACCGCCCTTTCTCATCACTTTCACCGACAACGATCTATATCTTCTCCCCGAGCAAGCTTACCGCTTCTACAGCGGATTTCTAAAACAGGGCCTGACCGCTTACCTGGTACAAATTCCAGATCGCTATCACTGCTGTCCCATCAGCTATATGTCGGGCTTCGGACAACCTCCGATTGCACTGGCTGACGATATCGTGGCCGTCGAGTGGGTCCGTTTCCTAACTGAGGTTGTGGGGCCTACTGAAGAGATTATGGCGAAGGGCTCGCACAACTGACAGCTGACAACTGACAGCTGACAACTGACAGTAGGACACAAACCGCAGACCGCAGACCGGAAAAGAGGACTGAGGACTGACAGCCGGCAGACCGGCTGAAATCCCAAATTCCAAATTCCAAACCTGACCTGGAAAGACCTGGAGGATGCCCTCGAGCCCAGCGCGCAAAGCGTGCCAGTCCTTGCCCTTTTCCCAGCTTCATAGTAAAAGCTTACTCGTTGCATCGTCTCTTTCCGACCCAGGGGCGAGGCTCTGAAAGATCGAGGAGAAGCACAACCATGGAAAGGCTCTGAATGAAAACCCCAAGTGTGGCATCTCTGTGTTTCACCCTGCTCATCGTTCTGTTTCAACTGAACTGCGCTCCACTGCCTCCTGAGGTCCAGGGTCGGCAGGTGCTGGAAGAGGCCGCTGAGGCCATGGGTGGGCTTCAGGAACTGGAGGCGATTGCAACCATCACCCGCAAGGGGACCCGAACCAGAAACTCTCTTGGACAGGGACACGTGACAACAGATCGGTTGCTCATGGGTTCTCCCGGACCCTTCACGCAAATGATCGATTTTGACGGTCCTCGAGAGGTCAATTTAACCGGTCCAAGGGAGGCCATTCAGTTAGCGGACTGGAACAAGGGCGGCTACCGTGATGTCTTCGGGTCGGCACTAAGACCTCTGGAAGCGACACAACTGCAAAGATACCGGATCGAGTGGGACCGCGATATTGCAAAGTTCCTGGTCCATGCTCTGAGGATAGAGAGCAGTATTAAGGGAATCAGTGAGGCCGCGGTCGATGGAACACCTCATCACATCGTCAGCCTGCAATTCATCGACGCCGTCTACTACGACGTTTACGTGGACGACACCACCCACTTGATTTCAAAGCTGAAGTTCACGGAGGATCGAAACCCCTATGGAGATTTGGCCAAAGAGCGAACCTTCTCAGACTATCGAGATGTCGGAGACGTCAAACTTCCCTTCTCCGAGATCACCAAGGAAATGGATGAGGTCACTGAAATCAAGGAATGGGCTGAAGTGACGATTAACGGTGACCTTCCGGAAGATCGTTTTGTGATTCCGGAAGGGCTTCGGGAAAGAGCCCAATCCCTGGCCCATTCAGACAGACTCCCCGTCCGTCCCGCTGAACTGGCCAAGGGCGTGTACTTTGGTGAAGGCGTGGGCATGAACAATATGTGGGTAGAATTCGAGGATTTTATTCTGGTGGCGGAGGGACCCAACAACGAGGTACAGTCCCTGGAGGTCATTCGCCAGATCCGTGAGACCGTCGGAGACAAGCCCATCCGCTACCTGGTCACCACTCACCACCACTCCGATCATACTGGTGGGATTCGCACCTACGCCGCCGAAGGGGCAACCATCATCACCCACTCCAACAACGAAGAGGTGATCCGGGAAATCCTGACCTTACCTCACACCTTGAAACCTGACCGCCTTTTTGAGTCCCAAATAGAGCCTCAGATCGAGACGGTCACCGATCGAAGAACCATTACAGACGGTACCCGGACCGTAGAGCTCATACACGTTCCCAATCCCCATGCCAATGGTTTTCTGGCCATCTATCTGCCCAAGGAACGACTCATCTTCGAGAGCGATCTGTTTCAGATTCAGAGCGATACTTTTCAAATTATTCCTGAACAGAGCGGCCCTGCCCGCGTTCCTCCCGAAGCTATCGATTTTTACAATGCAGTTACCAAGGCTCGCTTGAAAGTGAATCGGATTGTTCCTGGCCATGGCCGTGTGCTGGAGTGGAAGGAGCTGGTGGATGCGGTGAACAGGACCCGCTAGGGGATAATCTTGGGGACTGTCCCAAGAATTCCCCGACTGAAATAACCTGGCCCGTGGGCTAAAGAGGGCCCGTGGGCAAAAGTCCAACTGATTTTGATTAACGCCTGTAGGGGCGCACAGCCGTGCGCCCTACACAAGAAACCTGGCTCACCCGACCTTTGCTTGCGGGCCCTCTTTAGCCCACCGATCAGACTGCTTTTTATTGACTATCACCTTGACTTAGGCACCCCGAAATGGGAAAGTCGGGCAACGACTAAGTGGACTTCAATTTTTTTCAATCATGGAAGGAGAGAAAATGAGTCTTAACCAATCTCGTATGGGTCTGTGTGCGCTTCTGATGGCCGTACTGTTTACCACCGCGGCCGTCTCCATTGATTATTCCTCCAGTCTCAAAGCGGGTAAGGCCGAACTCCAATCGGCCGGACCACTGGCCTTCGGACCGGATGGAGTCCTCTTTGTCGGCGATTCCATGGGAGCCGCAATCTTCGCTCTGGCCACAGAGGACACGGTCTCCAGTTCCCCTGGCCGGATCGACATCTCAGGAATCAACGAAAAGGTGGCCGCCCTGCTGGGAACCTCGGCCGATCAAATCCTCATTAATGATATGGCCGTCAACCCGGCCTCCAAGAGGGTCTATCTGTCGGTCTCTCGTGGCCGAGGTCCGGACGCCACTCCCTTGATCCTACGAGTCGACGCCTCCGGAAAACTCGAGGAGTTCTCCCTGGAAAACGTGAAACACGCCCGGGTCACCCTCCCCAATGCTCCTGACCCCGAGGCCAAGAATCGCCGAGGCCAGAGCCTTCGACTGGAAGCCATCACCGACCTGGCCTTTGTCGACGACAGGGTCTTCATCGCAGGGCTTTCCAACGAAGAATTCGCCTCCAAGTTGCACTCCATTCCTTTTCCCTTTGACAAGGCCGGCAGCGGCGCCAGCGTTGAGATTTACCATGGCGCCCACGGGCGTTTCGAAACCAACGCTCCGGTTCGCACTTTCGTCTCCTACGAAATTGAGAACGAGCCCTACATCCTGGCGGCATACACCTGTACGCCCCTGGTGAAATTTCCTGTCTCTTCTCTCACCGCAGGCGCAAAGGTCATGGGCACCACCATCGCGGAACTGGGCAATCGAAACCGTCCTCTGGATATGATCGTTTATGAAAAGGACGGCTCCCAGTTCATCCTGATGAACAACAGCAGCCGCGGGGTCATGAAGATCACCGCCGAAGGTCTCGGCAGCTACGAGGCCATTACCGAGCGTACGGATATTCGAGGCGTGCCCTATGAGACCATCGATCACCTCAAGGGTGTGCAACAACTGGACCGTTTGGACGAGACCAGCGCCTTGATCCTGGTCAGCACCGACAGCGGTTCATTGGATCTCAAAACGATTGCCCTTCCTTAAGGGAAAGAAGTGAGATCGATCGAGAGACTTTTTGTGGGGGCGGGAATCCTCGCCCTCACCCTCCTCTCCGCTTCTGGGCTTCCCAATACCATCGCCATCCGATTGGAGAACCCACAAAGTACCCATCCCCTCTTTAAAGTCGTGGGTTGGGATCAGATCGGGAAGATCAGCACTCAGGCCACCCATTTTGGAACCGATCAATGGCACACATTATTCGCCGTTTATGTCGATTCCGGCTCCCTTGACGACGCTCTCCCCCCCATTCTTGGCTCTTACAGGATCGAGGGCGATGCCCTGGTTTTCCAGGCCCGGTTTCCTCTGCAACCGGGCCTGCGTTACCGGGCTGTTTTTACCTCGGCTTCTGAGCCCATCACCTTCCGGTTTGACATCCCAGAATCGGAAGCCATTGTCTCGACCACCGTAGAACATGTGTATCCTTCGACAAACCGATTACCCGAAAACCAGCTCAAATTCTATCTTCACTTCTCAGCTCCCATGAGTCGCGGCGAAGCCTATAGCCGAATTCATTTGCTCGACAAGGGAGGGGACCCCATCGATTTCCCCTTTTTGGAACTGAATGAGGAACTGTGGGACCGCGAGGGAAAGCGACTGACACTCCTGTTTGATCCGGGGCGGATCAAAAGGGGTCTCGTACCTTATGAAGAAGTGGGACCTTCCATCAAAGAAGGAGAGACCTATGCCCTGGTCATCGACCGCGATTGGCGTGACGCCCGGGGAAAGCCCCTCAAGCAGGATTTCAAGAAGTTCTTCTCGGTAATTGCGGCCGACCGGGAAACTCCCGATCCCGAGAGCTGGCTGCTCACCCCCCCACAGGCCGGGAGCCTTCAACCTTTCTCCGTTGAGTTTCCCGAGCCCCTGGACCATGGACTGCTCATGCGTTTACTGGAGGTCGTGGACATCCAGGGAAACTTTGTTGAAGGATCGGTCCAGGTCGATCGCAACGAGACCCGCTGGGGGTTCACTCCCCAACAACCTTGGAAAGCCGGTGATTATACCCTGTCGGTCGATACCACCCTGGAAGACCTTGCCGGCAACAGGATCAACCGTCCCTTCGAGGTGGATGTTTTCGAGCGGGTTGAAGAGCGGATCACCACGACAACGGTGTCCCTACCGTTCCAGGTTCTCCCCAGACAATAGCAGGGCTAGCGTTGCCCAGCTCGAAGTCGAGATGTGCTGTGCATAACTTTGCGCTCCGGAGGGCCGGGTGGTTTCAGGCCAGCCGCCCACGGGCAGTTGGGTCTCAAGCAGGAAAGTCCGACCCTGTTCGATCAATTTCTCAATCTGGGGACGATCTCTCACGGAAAGTAAAGCCAGCAAAACAACTGCCGTATCAAAGGGTTCCGAAGGGGAGTTCCGCTAGGGTCCCCATCCTCGGTCGCTGGCCTGCCCGCCCAGAATCAGCTCCAGACACTGGCCAATCTTAACCTGTGCCCGCGCATCAGAGCGATCCTCCAGAGCGATGACCACTGCGGCCGCATCAAGAGTACTCTTCACGGCTGTCTCGAGTAACCAGTCATCGGCCCGGGCAATGGCCGTGGCAAAGCGGGAAGCATCGGCTTTTTCCAGCGTTTTTCGCGCCATATAGGTGGCCAGGGGAGTTCCATAGGTCACCGGAGAGCCTACAACCGCTTCCACATCGACCTGCCAGGATCCATCCTCTTGTTGATAGGGTAGAAGCGATTCAGCTGCCTGAACAAGGACCTCCCGGTTATCGATCAGGCCGGCCTCAAAGGCCTCAACAAGAGCAGCCGCAAACTGAATCCGGGCCAACCTCTTATCGCTGAATCCGGGTTCGCCTCGATTGTCGTCCCACTCCAGGGGCCGAGTAAGCCACTGGGTGGTCTCGGTAAGAGATGACTCCGGCACGGCATAGGAGAGTCTCCGGGCTGTATAGAGAGCTCGTGCCCCGTCTCCGTTGTTGTGACAGGAGAAGCAGTGGTTCTCCCTGGACCAGAGAGGGACTTCATGGGCCAAATAGGCGATGGCACGGGTTTCCGGAGAGGGGATCGCTTCCCCTTCAGAGGGAGAGTCCTGGCCGGCAAGCAATGCTTGCCTGGCTGCAGGAAGCGAGACCACCAACAGAAGTAGCAAACCGGCTAAAGGACGCACTATCCCTGATCTCCACCTAACTCCTGGCTGACCTGACGGGCGAACTCCTGCAAGAGGGCATCGGTCTTCTTACGCATCACGGGCTGTCCAAACTCACCGATCTTGCCCAGCACGTGAGACTCGAGCTTCACATTCAGCTGAGTCTCATCGGATCCCTTCTCAACCAGATCCACCTCCAGGTATGCCCGCACTCCCCCACCCAGCCGGCGATCCTTGGCCTCCACCCGCATGCCCACGTGCCAGTTGTCACGATCTCTCTCCTCGACTCGAAGGGTTCCTTTGAATTTGAGTGCAATGGGACCCACGCGGATCTTGAAGATTCCTTCGTAGGTATCCTCATCAACCAGTGTCATACTCTCGACGCCGGGCAGACAGCGACTGACGTTCTCCATATCGATCAGAAAGTTCCACACCTTCAGTGGGCCAGCGGCGATCGTGCAGGTCTGTTCGAACTTCATGGAGATTCCTAGCCGGGATTATGCATAGGTTTTCGTGACGAAGTGCCGCAGGCGCCGCGATGACAAGGCGTGCGAGGGCACCCGTTTGCGGGTCGGGCCCCGCAGGCGTACTCATGCAGTACGCCGAGGAGCCCAAGGCAGCACAACGCCGTCGGTGCGCAGCGCACGCTGGATGATTGCGGCACTGTAGTAGACAATTTATGCATGATCCCGGCTTAAGGCCCGCTGCCAAGCCTGCTCCAGCGCCCTGCGCACACAGACTCCCGCCATCTCGCGCTTGTAATCGGCTGCACCGCGAGAGTCACTGATGGGATCGGTATGCTCCTGAACCACAGAGGCCGCCTTGTGCAGAAGCTCGGGAGCCAACTTCTGCCCTGAAAGCAACGCCTCAGCCTCCTTGACGCGCAAAGGCGTGGGAGCCACACCCCCCAGGACAATACGACACTCCCGGCACAGCTGGGAGGAGGGTTCAATCTCCACACTCGCTGCCACTCCTACCGTCGCGTAATCATCCTCCGTCTTGGGTAGAAACTTCAGATAGATGCTGCCCGTATGAGGTTTGGGTAAAGGGACCTGCACATGGGTGAGCAGCTCATCGGGCTGCAGAACGGTCTCGTAATAATCGGTAAAAAACTCATCCAGAGGAACCTCCCGGCTTCCTCCACTGGAGGAGAGTCCGACTCGGGCGTCCAACGCCATCAGGGTAACGGGTGAGTCCTGGCTGGGATCAGCGTGGGCCAGAGTTCCTCCCACCGTGGCCATGTTGCGGATCCGCAGGGTTGCGACCTGCCGAAAGGTCTCAGCCAGAACCGGGATCTGATCACGAATGACAGGAGAAGTCTCCATTTCACGGTGAGTCACCAGAGCTCCCAGCTGCAGAGCACCGTCCGCAGAGTCCACAGAATTCAGGCCAGCCAGCTTGCGTAAACTGATGAGATAGGAGGGCATGATCAAGCGCTGGTTGAGCATGATCACCAGAGCCGTGCCGCCGGCGATGATCTTGGCATCCTCTCCATGATCGTGCAGCAGGCTCAGCACTTCTTCCAGGTTGTCGGGTTCGCGATACTCAAAGGCCCTCATCGCTATTCCCCGCCTGGCTCTAGCGCCGTGGCCCCCTGAATCGACTCAATAATCTTGTAGTAGCCCGTACAGCGGCAGAGATTACCCATCATCCACTCTTTGATTTCATCGACGGTTGGATCAGGATTCTCATCCAGAAGAGCCTTTGCGGTCACCACCATCCCCGGGGTGCAGATTCCGCACTGAAGCCCTCCATAGTCGATGAAGGCCTGTTGCACCCGGTCGAGACGGCCCTCCCGAGCCAGCCCCTCGACGGTGACTATTTCCTTTCCATCAGCAAACAGGGCCAGAGCCAGGCAGGAACTGATGGGCTTTCCATCCATGAGAACCGTGCAGGCTCCGCAAACGCCAACGCTGCATCCTTCCTTGGTCCCGGTCAGGCCCAGGTCATAGCGTAGACAATCGATCAGAAGCCGTCGTGAGGGCACCTCCACCGTGTGCTCCTTGCCGTTCACATTCAGGCGGATGGTGTGGTGAGTCATCCTCCCCCCCCGCTGTGTTGCTGCAACGCCCAATACACCTTCTCGGTAATGGGTAAGTCGTGGAAGCGTACTCCCACGGCGTCATACACCGCATTGGCGATAGCGGCACCGGTGGGGGTAATACTACTTTCTCCAATGGCCTTACCGTGAAAGGGGGCGGGCCCCAATTCCTCCTCGACAAGCACCGTCGTGAGCGGTGGGATGTCTCGGATATTGGGAAGCTTGTAGTCTCCCAGATTCAAGGTCGAGACCTGCCCATCTTCCATCCTTAGCTCTTCGATCAGGCCAAAGCCAACTCCCTGAAGAAGACCTCCCTCGATTTGTCCCTGGTGGCCCAGTGGGTTGATGATGGTCCCCACATCATGGGCGGTCACAACATCCAGCAACCTGATCTGGCCCGTCTCCGGGTCCACCTCAAGCTCCACCACCTGAGCGGTGAATGTGGTCACCGGAGGACCTTCGGAAAGGTTGAGCAATTTCTTCACCCGCAAGGCAGACTTGCCATCGCCTCCCAGCTTGGCCACCTCGGCTAACGAGAGACTGCCATCCGATTCACTGTGCACCACACGGCCACCTTCGAACACGACTTCGTTTTCCGCGCAACCCAAGCCTTTTGCGCCAGCCGCCAGGATCAACTTCATTAATTCCCCGGCTGCCTGCTGAACAACCTGTCCCCCCACGTAGGTGACGCGGCTGGCCCCTGAACCGGAATCGGTCTTGAAAATCTCCGAAGCCGTCTCAACCCGGACCTGATCCAGGGAAAGAAAGAGTGTTTCAGCCACGATCTGTTGCAGAATCGTATGGGCACCCGTCCCCACTTCCGGCACGGGCGTGAGCACTTGGATGGTTCCATCCTCTTTCAGGGTGAGCTGGGTGTTCGCTTCACCGGTGCCAATCAAGCGATGGGAGACGGCCAAGCCAAGGCCTCGGTTGGGTCCGAATTTGGGCTGATTCCAGGACGATGCCTTGACCGCCGCCGCCAGCGTCTCAGCCACCCTCACCTCTTCCAGTTGAGGACCGCCCGGCACCCAATCCCCATCCTTCAGCAAGTTTTGCT
>Ga0209997_10000328_pt1 | contig 15601 bp, 18 predicted proteins | sample CR04metaG_FD_182079 | JGI IMG/M metagenome (GOLD analysis project Ga0209997, IMG submission 182079) | Deep subsurface microbial communities from Mariana Trench to uncover new lineages of life (NeLLi) - CR04 metaG (SPAdes) (version 2) | ecosystem: Environmental > Aquatic > Marine > Ocean trench...
AATGTTCCTCATAACTATCTAGTTTTGGAAGTTCAAATTTTGTCATACAATCTTCAATGTTTAGTGTATTGAAATTGTATTTTTCAGCCAATTTTTCAACCTCTTTTCTATCTGGATTTTGTAAATTGATCCATACAAATTTCTTGCCTTGTATAATATCAATTTCACTTTCAATAGAAACCTCTACTGATTTTCTACCTGAACGCAATCTATTGGTAAGGAATCCTTTTCTCAAGTCGAAAAATACCCTTATACAACAAATTTAAAGCGATCGCTATTACTTTTTGTAAAAATTCTAATTGTAAAATTGAAAAACATTATTGAATTTGAGGCTATTTGAATGGAAGTAAATAATTCATTCCAACCCATGTAAGTCCAATTGCTATTGCCATTGCAATCCACCATAATCGCATATTCTAAATTCTAACTAGTAAATAATAAATCTACAGTCTTATTTTCAGTTGAAAATCAAAGATTATTACAGGATACGCTATTTTTCTTTCTGGTGGCCTTCGTAGTACAGTGGCTAGTATAGGGGATTGTGGATCCCCGGACAGGGGTTCGATTCCCCTCGAGGGCCCACTGAAATTTATCAAGACTCTAAATTGTTAGTCTAAAACTAAAACACAAAGAACCTTTGACGGCCTAAATCAAAAGTAATACTTTGTAACTCCAATTAAATACTGTAAGAAACGACAAATGATGTGGTGAGTCAACCAATATGGATTGGAATTGTAATTGCTGCATTCGTTGTAGGATTAGGTAGCACGTATCTGATTTTTCATACTGGGGGGTCTAATGTAAATGAAGATTTCAACATGATGGAAAACGCTCAACATGCACAAGAAATGGCCATTATGATGAACAAAAATCATGATTTTACTATGGAAATGATGTCTGTAATGATTGAAGATCCTGCCTTGCAATTACAAATGATAGGTCACATGGCAGAAAATCCAGAAGCTATGAAACAGATAACGAATCTGATGGATAAAGAAATGCAAGAGCAAGGAATGATAATGAATCAAGAATGGATGATGCAGATGATAGAAGATGATCCTAATACAATACAAGAAATTATTATGTCTACCATGCAAGATTCTGATCAAATGCAGATGATGGAAGACATGATGGAAGACATGATGGAAAGAATGCAAACTGATCCTGAACTAGAACAAGCAATGATGAAGCATATGGATAGAATGAAGGCATCAAGAGATGCTATGATGGAGAATATGGATAATCAGGTAATGAATGATATGATGGAAATGAGTCCATAATTGTGCTTAAAATTGTAAGAGCCTTGAACTAACTTGACAAGTCACCTATAGGGACCATAATTTTTAAAAAATACCGAATCTACTTGATTCCATTTCTTCTTTGATAGCAAGTTTGAATCGTGGAGACTTGCTCTCAACATTCTTTGTTAACCATGTAAGAAATTTTTTTTCTTTTCCTTTTCCCCTTAGTTTTTGAAAATCTGGTCCCATAATTTCTATCAATTTTTCAACAAGCGATCTGTTTACACTTAATACAAAAAAGTGCCAACCAAATGCAAATTCAGAATCAGTCATTACAAATTCTTCTTTACTGTGAACCATTTCTTCCAAAAGAATTAATTGATGAGTTAATGCTTTACTTGTTTTATCAAAATCTACTGCAGAAACATTGATGTTAATTTTGGTGTCCACACTCTTTTCACTTCAAAACAAAATAAAAGGGTTGTACATCTTATTCCTTTAAAAGATATTCAAAATCAATGTCAAATTGCATTTTCATAATATTGATATAAGTTTGAATAGATTCTGGAATTTCTTTACCACATGCCACTCCTAATTTTTTTGCATTAATCCAAATCATCAATGTCTGTATGATTGTCAAAAATCGATCATTTTTAATTTCAGGACTTCCAATAGATTTTGTATACCGCTCTGCAAATTCCCATGCTGTGACAAAATCTATGCATTTTACGCCAAAAATTGCTAATACCTGTTCTTTCATACTTTGTGCTTTTTTGAATGGTATTTTGTTGATGATGTATGGGAAATTTACTTTATCTGGAAGACAATCTGGAAGTGGCCCCCAAATTGTAATTATTTTTGTTTCCGGTTTTAGGTTTTCAAATTTTTCAAACATTTGATTAATAACATTATCATCTGTAAACCAGAATAAAATCACTGTAGCATCTGAGATATCTGATTCTTCTATTTTCTTACAAATTAACTGTCCTTGAATATTTTTTTGTTTAAGAATTTCTTTTCCATGTTGAATTTTTTCAGAATTGTTGTCTATTCCTACAGCTTTTTTCACTTTGAATTCCTTTATAGCTATCTCAATTCCTTTTTCATTACCACAACCTAAATGATAAAAAATATCATTTTCTCCTAAATCTACAAACTTGAAAATTTCTCTAAATGATTTTTCTGGTAACTGAACATCTTCCCCACTAAGTAAATTTTCTGGAAGTGTTTCTAAATATTCTTCAATTTTCAATAGTATTATTTCTAAAAGAGAGAATTTATTCTCTTATACTTTCTAATTTTGAGACTGCTTGCCATAACTGTGTTCTTACATATGACGGCATGTTAGGATCTTGCGTTACGTCATCTAGTAGACTAATTGTATTTGCAGCTCTTACTGAAAGTGAATATTCTTCCTTACTCAAATCTCCAATCAAACTCGAAATTGATTTTCTTATTGTCTTTGGAGTAGAGTTATTTGAAGCAATTTGGTTTAATGTTTCAATTGCTCCTTTCATTGATTCTTTATTTTGAGCATCGTCTACCATTTTTAACACCTTTTCTTAAAAAATAGAAGTATATAGTCACATCTCTACAAACACATTATCTGATTCTACTATAACATTGTATGATGTCAAATCTGTAATTTTTGCTGGAAATTTAACTAATTTTCCCGTTTTACAATCAAATTGTGCGCCATGCCAGCCACAAGTAATTGTACATCCATCCAATTTTCCTTCTGACAAACTGGAACCCGAATGAGTACAGGTATCATCTGTTGCACAATATTCTCCATCAATATTTGCAACTAATACGTCTCTTCCATCAATAGTTACCTTGATCATCTTTCCAGGAGGAATATCTGATATTTTTCCGGCTATAATTTTTCCCATTCTAGTTTTTATCTGGTTATTCTTAATATTTTTTTGTACAGTGACTATGATGATCAGAGAAGCAAATGATTTAGATAAAATTCCAATTTTAAAATTTTGTAAAGATACTTTTTCTTGGGGAGATTATGTAGATCAAGTCTGGGATTCTTGGTTAACTGAAGGTAATTTACTCTTATTTGAAAAACAATTTCCAGTAGGAATCTGTCATGCATTTTTTTCCGAAGACCAAATTTGGATTGAAGGAATTAGAATTGATCCAAACTTTCGTAGACAAAAAATTGCATCTAAACTAGTAAAACATGCTGAATCAATCGGACTAGAAAAGGGTGTTTCATTTTCCTTCATGCTCATTGATACTGAAAACACATCATCTCACTCAATGGCACATTCTTTAGATTATGACATCTTCCAAACTTGGAATTTTTATTCTCTTATGCCAAAAAGAAATCCAAATTATGATATCTACTTTGAAAAATCTCTCAATCGTCAATTATTTTCTCATTATGTAAAATCTTGGAGATGGCTACCTATTGATGATGCTACTTTATCTACATTTTATGAACAAAACAAAATTGTCAAATCTTATGTGGATGGTAAAAATTCAATTGCAATTCTTACTGATTCCGAACATTTTGATAAAACCTTAATTGTTACATTATTTTCTGGTTCACAAAATACTACATTGCAAATTATTTCCTTTTTGCAAAATTATGGTATGAAAAAAAACTATGAAAGAATACAAATTTTAACTAAGGAACAATTACCTCTTTTTGATTTATTGGAACATAGAATTTCATTTCATTTAATGAAGAAGTCTTTAGTTTAATCTGATTCGACAAACTTGATTGTATTTTTCAAAATTCCAAGACTTTCAATTTCCATTTCAACTCTGTCACCATCTTTCAAAAATACTGTATTTGGATTGTTTAACGCTACACCAGCTGGTGTTCCAGTAGCAATAATATCCCCTTTTTCCAATGTCATAACCTTGGAAATTTTTGAAATAATTTCTGGTATTTTTATAAACATTTTACTTGTAGAAGAGTTTTGTCTTAATTCTCCATTAATTTTGGTTGTTAGCTTTAGATTTTGAGCATCTTGAATTTCATCTGCTGTTGTTATCCATGGTCCACAAGGTGCAAATGTATCAAAACTCTTTCCTCTAGTAAACTGTTTATCTTTGAATTGAATATCTCTAGCAGAAACGTCATTGAATACCATATACCCAAATACTGCCTTTGATGCATCCTCTACACTAACATTTTTGCAGTTTTTTCCAATTATTACGGCTAATTCTACTTCATAGTCTAACTCTGAAACAAAATCTGGGCATACAATATCTGACTCGGTACTAGTTAGTGTTGTTCGTGGTTTAATTACAATGACTGGATCTTCAGGTGCTTGTAGTCCTTGTTCTTCAGCATGGTCTGCATAGTTGAATGCTAAACAGATTATTTTATTTGGATTTGGGATTGGTGATAATACTTTGAATTTTGAAATATTTTCTTCATATGGCAAATCTTCAATTTTGTTTTTAATTTCATCATACCATCCATCAAAAAGAAAATCCTTTACAGTATATGGAATTGGAACTCCTGTCAGAAAAGTTATTTCATCTTTTGTAGCTACTTTATCTCCTTTAACAAAACCATATGTTTCAATATTTTCATGTAGCAATCGTACTATCTTCATTCTTGATCACTTGTGTGTAAAAATCGCTTGATTTTGTGAATCTTTTCTACAATACCCAAATCTAACAAATTGAATTTCTTCTCCTTCTTTTAACTGTAGATAATATGGTTCTGTAAAAACATCTAATTCTTCTAAACTTTCTTCATTAAACTCATCTCCAATGAATAATGCTTTTGGAATAATCATCTTAATTTTATGTGCAGTTTTTTGTGACACCCATTGAATTTTTAGTATGTCTTTTGTTTCTTTATCTTCAATAAACTCTCCCTCAAATTCTGTACCCACTTTTGTAATGGAAATATTTCCTAATCCTAAAAGTCTAATCTGCATTCCTTGTTTGATGTTTTGTGCATCATCTCCTGAAATATAGAAATTTTCATCAATCTCAATTTTTCTTTTTCCCAAATCATGAATTGGATGATTAGGAATTTCAACAGATGAGATTGGTAAATTTTTTACTGTTAATTTTCTTGCATTGCTTACCATAAATAATCTTGTACTTTCAGCATCCACAAACTTTCGGTTAAATGCTTCTAGTGCATCAAATGGCGCAAGAGTATTTGCTTTGGTTAACCCTAAAGACAGGATAAATTTTCTGATAGCTTCAGGTCTGATTCCTCTTCTTCTAAGTGCCTCAAGAGTTGGTAGTCTTGGATCGTCATACCATGAAACCTTACCTTCTTCAATCAAAGGTTTGATGATTCTTTTTGAAGTTGGCATTCCTTTGAATTCTAATCTAGAAAAAAATCCTTGGTATGGCTTTCTCATGTTTAATGCATCTAATATTGCATCAATCAGCTCTTTTCTTAGTTCAAATTCTTTTGAACGAAAAGCATGTGTGACTCCATCAATACTATCTTCAATTGCAACTGCAAAATCATAACTAGGCCAAATTCTATATTTTTTACCTAATTTGTAATGGCTTTCATCAATAATTCTGAATAATACTGGATCTCTCATTACTGCATTATCTGCTTTCATGTCTCCACGAAATCTTAGAATTGCATCACCAGGTTTGAATTTTTCTTTCATCTTTTCCCAATTTTTATTATTTTTATCAAAATCTCCCATACTGCATTTGCAAGATTTTCTTTCTTTTCTATTCTTACTGATTTTTTCTCTTTTACAAGTACAAACGTAAGCTTTTCCAGAATTGATCAATTCAACACCTTTCTCATAAAAAATTTCCATATCATCTGAAGTGTTCTTCACCAAGTCAAATTTTATTCCTATCCACTCTAGTCCAACTTTAATAGCTGCATGATACTCCATCCTCTCAGCTTCAGGATTTGTATCATCCATTCTTAGAATAAATTTCCCACCATACATCTTTGCATATTCTGAATTGATGATAGCAGCTTTTGCATGCCCTATGTGAGGATAACCATTTGGTTCCGGAGGAAATCTTGTAACTACTTTTCCTTGTTCAGCTCCTTTTAATTCTGGAAGACCTTTTCTTTCTTTGATTTTTTCTTTAGGTACTAAAATTTCTGGAAAGTTTTCATCAATTTCTTTTTTTTGTTCTTTAGATGATAACTGATTTACATTAGCAACTATTTCAGAAATATCTTCTGTAATTTCTTTTACTTTAGTTCTAAATTCTGGTTTAGTTCCAAGAATTTTTCCCAAAATTATTTTATCTTGAGTTTGTCCTCCATGCTCAAATGCATTTTGAAGGGCCATTTTCCTAATTTCTTTTTTTAATTTTTCATCCATACTAGATCTACCTATTGTAACTATTTACTTCTCATTACTACAAAATCCAATAATGCAATTAGGTCTGTTTTAGAAGCGTCTGAATACTGACTTAATGATTTTTCTGCTTTTTCTGCGTATTTTAGAGCCTGTTTTCTAACATTTTCTTCAATTCCAAGAGAACGAATTACTTCTACTGCTTTATTTAGATCCTTTTTTGTTGCCTTGGAATTTCCAAAAGCTTTTAGAATTATTTTTTTATTTTTACCTTTTGCTGATTTTATTGCCATTAGAATTGGAAGTGATTTTTTACCTTCTCTAAGGTCATTTCCAACAGGTTTCTTTGTAATCTTAGGATTACCCATCACTCCTATGAGATCATCAGTTATCTGAAATGCAATTCCTAAATTTTTTCCAAATGATGAAAGATTTGAAATGTCATTAGATTTGTTTGTAGCACAAATCGCTCCCATTGCACATGATACATCAAATAATGCAGCAGTTTTTTTACTAATCATTGTAATGTATTCTGTTTGTGTTGGTATTTTCTTCTCTTCGGCCATCTTTATATCGAGTAATTGACCTTCACATACATCTACACATGCTTTTGATAATCTAGAAACTAATTTGGTGGTAGCATTTGAAGATAATTTTGATTCAGTAATTATTTGGAAAGCTTTTGAAAATAAAACATCTCCAGCTAGAATTGCAACTGACATTCCAAATTTTTTATGTACCGTTGGAACACCATGGCGCATCTCATCATTATCCATGATATCATCATGAACTAAAGTAAAGTTGTGAACCATTTCTACAGCACTTGCAGCTAGCATTGCATTAGAAATTTTTCCTCTTAAAATTTGACAACTTTTAATTACCATATATGGTCTAAGTCTTTTTCCACCATGAATAATCAAGTGCCCTGCTGCATCATAGAGTTTCTTTGGATTTCCTTTTAGTTTTGAATTAAGAGACTTGTTTACTATTTTTGCATTTTTTTCAATTTTATTAATTTGTTTCATTTACTAATCTCCACTTGTCTTTTGGTAAATGAGTCTTGATTGCTTCATGCAATCTATCATGAAGTTCATTATTCATCCATATGGATAAGACATTTCTATGTTTTTCAAGTATAGATTTCTCAGATTTGTCTAATAATGCTAAAGCAATAAGCATCCATGGACAATAAATTTGAGGATTTGTCTTTAATTCTAAAAGTAACTCTTTTGCAGAAATCCACTTAATTTCTTCTATTTCCCCTTCAATTTCTTTTAGGTCTGTAGATTTATCAATTATTCCAATTAATGTTCCACAAATTTCATTTTCAGAACCCACATCTTTGAAAGATACATGATATTCAAATTTGTGTAAATACTCTAATTTTCCTTCAATTCCTAATTCTTCTGGCATTCTTCTTTCACCTGATGATACATAAGTTTCAGATTCTCTTGGGTGACTTGCAAATGTTCCATCCCAATTACTTGGCCACAACATTTTTTCTTTTGCTCGTCTTGTAATTACTAATCTACCGTTCTTATCAAATAATAAAACAGTAAATGCCCTATGCAGTTTTCCATTTGGCAAATGGCACTTTACTTTTTCTTCAGTACCAATTTGATTATCATTTTCATCAACTAAAATTACATATTCTTCAGACATTTCCTTTGCCTCTAAACAATGTCCCTTCAAATTTCCTATTTTTAACAGCTTTCACAATTCTTTCAGGTTTATTCCCATTTACAAAAAATACATTTATTCCCATTTTTGAAATTTTTAAAGCCTCCTCAACTTTTCTTATCATTCCACCAGTGACATCCTTTCTATTTTCTGAAATTAAGGGACGTTTTCCCTTTAATTCGTAAATCAATTTTTTTGATTTTAGATCAGAATACAAACCATCTTCATTTAGAGCAAAAATACATAATCTTGGTTTTAGAATTTTTGCAAGATGACTCATTATCTTATCCCCTGACAAAATGTATGTTTTTTGTTGACCATACCATAATGCATCTCCATATGTAACTGGAATTAAGCCTGATTTTGCAATTTTCTCAATTTCTTTAATTTTTTTTAAAATTGGTTTGTTTCCTAACATAAAATTGCTTGGTGGAAAACAATATGGATTTAATTTATTTTTTAATAATGAATCCAAAATAATCTTGTTTAATTCAATCATTGAATTTTTTACAATTGCAACTCCTTTGAGATCATTCCTTTTTTCTTTTGTATGCATATCATATTTTACAGACCAATAATGTCCATAAGACCCTCCACCATGAACAATAACTATTGTTTCTTCAATTTTTTTTAAATTCTTAGTAATATTGTCAACTGTTTTACTTCTAACTGATAATGGTTTTTCTTTATTTGTGATAACTGAGCCACCTAATTTTATCAGAATCATGCTGTTCCAAATTGTGTAGTCAATTAAAAAGTATCCAGTCCTTTGAAATCAATTTTTACCGAAAAGCAGTCATAATTTTTATCTGTGAATTGATTAATTGTCTTCTCCAAATTTGTTTCATCTGTTAAAGCAAAGATACATCCACCCCCTCCTGCACCTGTAATTTTTGCCCCAAACGATAATTTTTGTCCTGTTCGTACCATCTCTCTTAATTTTTCATTGGAAATTCCAATTGTTTCAAGATACTCTTGATTCTGAATTATTTTTTGCCCTAATTCTTTAATGTTATTGTCTTTTAATAATTTTAAAACATCTTCAACTAATTTTGATTCATCATTGCATAACTTAGAAAATTCAACTTCATTTTCTTCTTTGAATTGCTTCACTCCTGCAACTACTAATTCTGTAGAATGTTTAATATTTGAATTTGCAATTACTAGATGAAAATCAGGCTTAGATTTTATTTTGGTAAATCCATTTTTCTTATCATATTCCATAATTCCACCATATGTACAAACTGTGCAATCAGCTCCAGAAGTATTTCTAAAAATTGTTTTTTCAGCTTCAATTGCAAGTTCAAGAATTTCTTCTTTGGATGTTTCTGTAAATAATCTAGAAATTGCTGCAGCACCTGCAACACAACAAGCAGATGATGAGCCTAAGCCTACTCCTAATGGAATATCTGATTCTACTGAAATTTTAATTCCTGTGGTTTGATTTTGTTTTTGTAATATTTTGTTTGCTAAATAATATAGTGGTTTTAGAGGAGAATCAATTTCTGAAATGGGTTTGTTTGGTTTTAAAATTAAATTCCCTATGTTTGATTTAATAGAAATTTCTTCTTCTTTTACTTTTTCTGCAATGACTGTAATTCTCTTGTTGATTGCACAAAGAATTACTTTAACTCCATATACTACAAAATGTTCTCCAAAAAGAATGACTTTTCCTGGAGCAGATGCTTTAGATTTCAAGTGAACACTTTTGAACTTTTAATGATTTATTCGATTTCCTCTTCTGTAATCTTTGTTTCAAAATCATCGATTTCATATTTCATTGGTTCATTTTCTTTTAGTTCTCCTCTTTCAATGAGAATTTGACGTACCAATAACCAGTAAACTGTTGCTAGAGCTTTTCTTCCTCTATTGTTTGCTGGAATAATTACATCTAGTTTTGATGTAATGTTATCCGTATTTGCAATTCCTATGATGGGAATACCTGCATTTGTTGCTTCTGTAATTGCTTGCTGATCAACTTGTGGATCTGAAATTAAGACTAATTTTGGTTCAATGTAATACGGCAATGAAGGATTTGTCAAAGTTCCTGGCATGAATCTTCCAACTAGTTTTTTAGAATCTAACATCTCACAGAATTTTTCAATTGGTGTTTCTGCATATCGTCTTCCTGTACATACAATGAGATTATCTGTTCCTATTCTGTTGATAAATTTCGCAGCTGTTTTGATTTTCTCTAATGTTATGTCCAAATCAAGCATGTAAATTCCCTCGGGACTAGATGTAGCGATAAATGGCTTCATGAATTTTGTCTTTACTTGAGTTCCTACTCTAATTCCAGTAGATATTATTTTCTTTTTGATGTCTATTGCTTCTGCTTGTTCGCTCATGATAATTTTAAATCTCTGCCATACCGCGTATTAAATCATGCTCTGATAGGCGTAATAGTTCATTGAGTTTTGCTACTCTTTCACCTCCAACTACTCCAACTTTAAGCATTTTTGATTTTGTTGCTATTCCAATGTGGGATATTTGTGAATCAATTGATTCTCCAGATCTATGTGATGTGATTAATTTGATATTATTTTGATTTGCAAAACTGGCAAATTCAAGAGCATCATAAAGACTACCTGCTTGATTAACTTTTAGAATTGCTGCATTACATGATTTTGAATCAATTGCTTTTGTCAAGATATCTTTACTTGTAACTATCAGATCATCTCCTGTAATCAGTATGTTTGGGAATTTGGCTGTCAGTTCTGCCATATCTTCAAATGCCTCTTCGTGAACTACATCCTCTGCATAAATCAATTTATATTTTTCAATAATATTAGCTGCAAAATCAATCTGTTCTCCAGTAGAATTTTCAAATCCAGCTCTGTCATAAACATACTTTTGTTTTTCTTCATTCCATTGTGTAGATGACGCAAAGTCTACTCCCAATGAAACCTCTTTTCCTAAAGTAAATCCTAAATTCTCACAAGCTTTTGCAGAGACCTCTAATGCTTTTTGATTATCTAATTTTGGTGCCCATCCACCTTCATCACCTCTTCCGTTAGTAAAGTTGGAATCTTCTTTTTCTAAAACATTACGTAATTCTTTATGTACTGCTAAATTAGTTTCAATGGCATTTTCTATAGTCTTTGAACCTGTTGCACATATCAAAATCTCTTGAATGTCTGGAGTTCCAGGTCCTGCATGTACTCCACCCCCCAAAATATTTCCTATCGGAAATGGAAATTTGAATGAAGATTCTGATGATAGTGTTTTAAACAATGGTTGTCCTGTTGCTTTTGAGGCTGACTCCATTGATGCAATTGTAACTGCAAAAGCAAGTGCACCTCCAATTTCTGAATAGTTTGTAGAATTATCCAGACTTTTTAGAGTATCATGAATTCCTTTAAGATCTGAAGATTCTAACCCTATAAATTTATGAGAGTTTTCTTGAATTATTCTGAGACTTTCTTCTGGTTTTCCGTTAGGAAAACTTACTGCTTCATATTTTCCTACACTAGCACCTGATGGAGCACAAACTCTTCCTAGAAATTTACCTTCTGACTTTACATCTATTTCAATTGTCTTGCTTCCTCTACTATTGTAAATAATACGTCCTTCAATAGAGGAAATCTTGGACAAGTTATTCTAACTCAGATTGAACTTCCTGTTTTCTTCTCTGAATTGCTTCATAGAATGGAATTACTTGTTGAATTGTTTCAACAGTAGTCAATAGCATTCGTCTACAGCAATATCTCTCAATTCCCAAGGAATCAAGAACTTTTTCTGGTTCTTCCCCAGATTTTACTTTATTTTGATAATCCTCAAATTTATCTGCAATTAAATTTCCACATGTAAAACATCTAACAGGAACTAACATACTAACAAAAAAGTAATCAAGGATTATAAAAACCATACAAGGAAATTTCATTGCGGGCGTCGCCCAGCCTGGCCAAAGGCGCTAGCTTGAGGGGCTAGTCTCTCAGGAGTTCGTGGGTTCAAATCCCATCGCCCGCATACACAAATTTAAAAATTATTTCTCTAGCTTTTGTAACGCCTTAATTAGTTCAGCTCGCCTTTTCTCTTCTGTAATTGCAGATCTGACATCATCTACCAAGATTCTATTTACATCAATTTTTCTTCTAGCCTCTTTTACCACTTTATCATACAATGAAAAAGTGTAAAGATGAAGATACAAGCTTTCCATTACTTCAAAAATCCTTGTAGCCTCATCAATCTTGTCTATTCTAATTTTATCAAATACCATTCTTTTCAATTCGCCTACACAATCTAGTAGTCCTAAAACATATGATTCTGGCATTACTGACAATTTTTCATCTGAAGGAATTTCTTTTTTTTCTACAATTGCAATTAGACATGCTGCTTCTACAAATTCCTGTTCAGGCGTAATTAGATATCTTCTAAGCCCATCTGTTGCCTTTTTCTTGTATTTTTTCAATAATTTGTCTGCTTGTTTCAAATTATTCTTCCCATTTTTCAGATCTCCTTTATGAACTGCAATAATTGATCTGCTACAGAGAATTATTATCTCCCTTGTATTTTTAAGTAGAAATTCTCTTGCTTCTTGAATATCCTCTAAAGATTTTGCAATCTTGTTTAGTGATGGTTTTACATTCTTTAATGTCATACTCTATAATATCTAAAAACTAGGATAAAGTCGTTTGCTAAATCTTATGTTTTGATATTTTGCTTGTCACATTCTATTTAAAAAAGAAATTAAACATCTTCTTTAATCCTGACTGCTCTTTTTTTCCATTTAGAGTAATTGTCGGTGTCGGTTTTTCAATAAAAATTCCTTGTGGTCTATATAATAAAACTGCAAGCAAAATTATTCCAAGCAACAAAAAGTCAAGCCATACTACATCAAATGGGACATATTCTTGAAACGAATCTTTGAAAAATATAATGAATTTTCGTAGTGTAACAAAGAGAAGTGTCCCAATTAACACTCCTTTATTATTTGCTAACCCTCCTATCAGAATCATGAGGAATGGCCAAAAAGTCCAACTCGCTCTATCGTAAGCAATGGCAATTGTTCCACCAACATAAAATGCGTATAATGCACCTGCTATTGCTGCAAGTGCCGCAGATACCATAATTATTTTAATTCTTATTTGTGTAGTGTTTTTTCCAAGTGATTCTGCTGCAACTTCGTTATCTCTAACTGCTCTAAGCATTCTTCCAAGAGGTGACCGAATCATTTTTTCACTAAACACATACACAACAATTGCAATTAGCATTAATCCCATAGTAGCTACTGGGAATCGTAACTCTCCTGGAAGAAATGATAATGGATCTGGTACCTGAACCCCAAGTGTGCCGCCAACTAGTGGCGTAAAATTATTTCCAATTATTCTTATACTTTCACCAAAAGCTAGCAATGAAATTGCTAGATAATCTCCTCGTAGTCGTATAGCAGGATATGCTGTAAGTAATCCTAAACCTCCACCTACTGCTGCAGCAATTCCTAGTGTCAAAAAGAACACAATGAATCCTATTCCCGTATTATCCACTAACCAGATATTAATTTCAGAAACTATGGCTAAATTGTTTTCAATGTAATCTCCCTCAATTCCTGCAATATTGGCAAAAATCCTACCTGGAATTGATGCTGCAACAAATGCACCTGCACCTACTGCTAGAACTTTTCCAAAATTTGGAATTCCAGCATATCCAAATTCCATGTTTAAGCTCAGATTAACAATAAGGTAGATTGCAAAAATTGCAAGTAAATCTACAATGAAAACTGTCTCAGCTTCTAAAACCATGTCTCCTTAACCTTGACCAGTTTATTCCTGCCAATCCACGTGGTGCTAATAGTAATGTGACAACAATGAACACCAGTGGAATTAGTGGCCTATATGCAATCAACCAAGAGCCAAATTCACCTGCTAAAAATCGCGTTCCTAAAACTTCAGTTAATCCAACCAGCAAACCTCCAGCTATTGCACCATAAATACTGAAAAATCCTCCTACAATACTTGCTGCAAAGACACTTGGTATTAGCTGAGGACCTAAACTTGGATCCCCTTGAAACCATAGTGACATTAAAGCACCTGCTATTCCTGCAATACCACCTCCCAAAAGCCATGCTACACCAAAAATCAACTTTACATTAATTCCAACTATTCCTGACAAGTCAGAATTTTCAGTTGCAGCCCTCATTGCAATACCAAATTTTGTTTTTTTCAATACAATATGTAGTGTAATTGCCAAAACAGCAATTGTAATTGGTGCTGCAAAAACAATCAATGGTAAACCCATAAACTCTACATCATAACTTCTCAATGTAAATTCTCTAGATGTAACTTGATATGTTTTTACGATATAATCTGCAAAAATATTTAACAGTGCAATTACTATTAAATCGAATGCTAGAGTTGCAACCATTTGAATTGCTTGAGAAGCACCTTTACGAATTAATGGTTTTAAAATAAAAGTATACAAAGCAACAGCTACTACTCCTGAAATTACAAATGCAATTGGAATTGCAATGTATGGTGTACTATCCCAAACCCTTGTTGTAACTAATGCAATGTATACACCAATAGTAGCAAATGACGCATGAGCAAAATTTGGAACTCTAGTTGTTAGATAAGTAAGTGTAAGTCCAATACTGAGTAGAGCTAAAAGACTTGCAAAAATTATAGCATCCGAAAATATTGGATCAAGAGCCAAGTTATCATTCCAAGATCGAAAACCCTTAATTTCTTTATGCCTATGATGTTTTGATGAATATTTTATCTATTTCAGGTATTACAAAGCATTTTGGCGGTCTTACTGTTTTAGATGGAATTGATATGGAAATAGAACGAGGGAAATTATATCAGCTAATTGGCCCAAATGGAAGTGGAAAAACTACACTCATCAATGTGATTTCCGGTCTTCTAAAACCTGACAATGGTAAGATAATTTTTGATGGAACTGATATTACTCAAAAAGGATTGTTTGATACCTACAATACTGGTCTAGTTAGAACTTGGCAGATACCTCAACCATTTAACACTCTTACCACTATGGAGAATTTTTTGATTTCTAGCAGTGATAATGCTGGTGAATCATTTCTTATGGCACCATTAAAATTTAAATGGAAAAATGATGAGAAAAGAATTGCAGATAAGGCAATAGAAAAAATGGAAATGGTTTCTCTTATGGAAAAAAAAGACACTACAAGTCGAAATCTTAGTGGTGGTCAGCAAAAACTTCTTGAATTAGGTAGAGCAATGATGTCTGATGCTTCGATGATTCTTATGGATGAGCCTATTGCGGGAGTAAATCCAACATTAGCACATGAGATATTTGATAAAATTTCTAGTCTTTGTAAAAAACAAAAAATTACATTTTTAATTGTTGAACATAGATTAGACATTGCATTACAATATGCAGATCATGTATTTGCAATGAATAGAGGAAAAATTATTGCACAAGGAA
>Ga0209997_10000330_pt1 | contig 15592 bp, 7 predicted proteins | sample CR04metaG_FD_182079 | JGI IMG/M metagenome (GOLD analysis project Ga0209997, IMG submission 182079) | Deep subsurface microbial communities from Mariana Trench to uncover new lineages of life (NeLLi) - CR04 metaG (SPAdes) (version 2) | ecosystem: Environmental > Aquatic > Marine > Ocean trench >...
CCGCTTCTCGAGCCTCCTCATCTTTGACGAACGGCCCCACCCGCACACGATAGTAACGGCCTGATCCTGGAATGTCGGCCTCAACCACCTGCACGGGGAAACCGGCGTCTAGCAGTACCGTCCGTAACTCCTCGGCTTTCGGGCGCAATCGGAAAGACGCCACCTGCACGGCAAAACCCGCAGCCCGGGTGCTGGGAGAAACCGGCTGGTTCGCCAGTGGCTGTTCAGCCGAGGTGGGTGGGGTCTCGGCCTCAGGCGCAGTGCTGTCAAGAGTTTTTATTATGTCTGGAGGAGAAGGTTCCATCGGTGGGGTCTCTGCCTCAGTCGCAGTGCTGTCAGGCCTGTTTGTTGAATCAGGAATAGAAGCTTCCATCGGTTCCCGGCCTGGGACCGCCGGAGGTTCAGGTGGGGCCTCCCTCTTCATTCCTCCCGGGCCTGCCTCAGCTTCTAGTTTAAAGTCCACGATCACTTCATCTGCCCTGCTTCTGAGTGGTACCCCTCGAACTTCCGTCTTGAAACCAGACAAGGAGGCGGTAAGGAGGTAACTTCCCAACGGCAAAGTCGGCACCCTGTACTTTCCCTCCTTCCCCGTAACCTCTGACCAATTATTTCCAGTGTTGAGATATTTTGCCGTAATCTGCACACCGATCAGGGGTGTCCCCTCCTCATCGGTCACCGTTCCCGAAACGGCTGCCGTCGCGATCTGGGCCCAGGCCATGCTGGAAACACACACCACCAAGATCAGGCTTCTGATAAACATCATCTCCCTCGCAATCGCCATTATATACCCACCCGATGATGCGACTGTGCAAGCTCACTCAAATTCGTCGGTGTTGAGCTTTAGTGTCTCGTCCCATGAATAACTTGACATTTGTGGCGAGCGCGACGGCGTCGAGTTCGCGAAGCGACGACGACGCGATGTCTGTGTACATCACGGAGGAGGAGCGACAAAGAAATCGATGTCGTCCCGCCGCCACCCTTCGGGCTAATGGGGGTTACGGGCGATCTCGGGGCACCCGCTTGCGGGTCACTCGTCGTCACCGATGTCCCTGCATCACCTCCCCCTCGCTCCTTGATCTCCCCTCCCAAGCCCCACCAGCAAACGTTATGGTATTCAGGGGACCAGACACTTACCTTGTCAGCACCCAATAGTAAGATCTATCAGTCCTATGGCAGAAGGAGTTCAACCGAGGAAAGCGCGCACGGTTGCGATCGCTAGCGGCAAGGGTGGCGTTGGCAAGACGGTGATTACCGCCAATCTCTCTCTCAGCCTGGCCCAACAGTTCGGCACAAGAAACCGCCCTGTTGTCGCCATTGATCTCGATTTAGGCTGCGGAAACCTGAATTCCTGTCTCGGTGTCCGTTCTCCTAATGGGACAATCAACAGCTTCCTTTCCAGGAAGGTACCCTCCCTTCGGCACATCCTGACCCCGACCCCACAGAAGCACTTGCACATGATCTGTTCTTCCTACAGTGGTTCGCCCGAGATGGCCCTCACCGACAGTTTAAAAAAGAACCTCTTGGATGAAGCCAGCGCCCTGGAAGCAAGTTGGGTTTTGATGGACCTGGGAGCCGGGACTTCGGGGGATGTCTTGGATTTGTTTTTGGGAGCCACGGAAAAAATCATCGTCATCACCCCTGAAGCACTTTCTCTTCACAACGCCTTCCTTTTTCTGAAAACATTGATTCTTCACTATCTCTGGCGTGAACTTGGCAAAGAAGGTCTCCTCTCTTCGGTGAAACCCACCTGGCAGAAACTGATCGATGATCGACAGGACATCAGCATTCCCGAGCTGATCGATCGCATCAGGGATTGGGACCGCTACGCGGCCTATGTTTTGACCGGTCTGATCGACGATCTCAAGATTAAGTTCCTGGTTAACCAGTACCGAGGGAGCTCAGAAAACTCACATCTCAAGAATTTCCATCACCTACTGTTCAAATACCTATGCGTGCGGACCAACATCAGCTACCTCGGCTTTGTGTCCTTCGACGAGGGAGTCCGAAAGTCGGTCCAGGCCATTAAGCCCTTCTTGCTGGACTCCCCGGAGAATCAGGCAGCCCAAGACCTCAGGGAGTTGGCCAAGCGTCTGGCCGAAAATGAGGAGATGGATTCCACCCCTCCTTTGCACCTTCCCGAAGAAACCGAGCCCCTCTCGTCCGAATACCCGCAGGATTCGGTGGTCAACGGTTTTATCGGATGGGCTGGGGATCCGGTTCATCGGCCGGAAAACGGCACAGGGACCGAAGTCACCGATCTGGCTGAGGATCCGGCTGAAGAAGAAGAGCTGGATGCCACCACCCCTTTGCATGTCCATGAAGAAGTGGGGCCGCTTTCGACCGACCTCTCCTCGGATCGGGTAAGCGAAGATCTCATCGAGCTCGCTAAGAACCTTGATCAGAAGCTGCATAACGGCGCAAGCATCGACACTACGGCCTTGGCTGAGGGTCCGGGTCTGCGAAATGGCGCAGGCATCGAAGTCACCGACCTGGCTGAAGATCTGATCCAGGAAGAAGAATTGGATACTTCCTCTCCTTTGCACTTCCATGAAGAGGTGGGGCCACTTTCGAGCGATCTCCCTTCCGATCAGACCGGCACCGATCTCACACCTGTAACGGAGTCATTGGAAGAAGAAGAAGAAGAAGAGGAAGAGGCCTCTGCTTCCTTCCTTTCGGAAGATTTGGAGGCCCTCGTCTCCGAATTTCCCCAGGATTTAGCGGCCAAAGACATCCTGGAGTTGGCGAAGCACATGGCGGAGACACAAGATAGCTCAGTCGAAGACATCCTGGCCTTGGCTGAGCGCTTGGCCAGAAAAGAGGCTTCCTAAGCCGGGACCTCAAAAAATATTACTGCTCATAAGGGATAATCCAAGCATCCCGTACCAGCCTCGGGAACCTCCTGCGCAGGTTTGACCCTAACTCCCTCGCTTCCTCTCGAGTGGGAAACTGCCCTACGCGAACTCGAAAGTAAGAAGTGGAATCTGTCCCCTCGGGCTCGAAGATGTTAGTCACATACCCCTCGTTTTGCAGTACGTCCAGTAACTCTTCGGCTTGTAGGCGGGTTCGGAAAGCCGCGATTTGCACGGTGTATTCCACAGTCTCACTCCCAGAAAAACCAGGCTGATCTGTCGGTACGGGTTCAATAGGGAGTGGTGACCGCTCGACGGAAACTCTAGGAGAGTCGATGTCCATAAGCCTCTCCGAGGTGGTCAACAACGGCTCCGGCGGCTCGGAGGGCTCCCGAGACTCCTCCAATTCCTCATACTCTCCCGTCCTCCTTTGGAGGAGGCGGAGCTCGCTCAGAGACTGAGCGACTTGAGGATGGTCCGCTCCCAACTCCTTTTCCCCGATCAATAGGGCACGTTCATAGAGTCGGACCGCCTCCTCATATTCGCCGGTGACATTGCGCAGCCTGCCCAGTTCAGTAAGACTTCGGGCAACCTCGATGTGCTCCGGTCCCAGAGCTTTCTCTCGAATTGCCAGCGACCTTTCGAAATGCTTCCGTGCCTGTGCATAGTCGCCTGTGTCTCGAAGCAACGTTCCAAGCCGCTCAAGTGCCGGGGTCACGTCTACGTGATCGGCTCCCAAGGTTTCTTCGCGGATGGCGAGAGCCTCTCGGCTCAGAAGGAGCGCTTCTGAATATTGACGCTGAGTGCCATAGAGAAAGGACAACTCGAGGAGACCGTCGACCATCTCCAAACGGCTCTCATCCCCAGCATTTTTCATGATCGTCAGGGCCTTCTCCAGCAGCGGCTGAGCTTGCTCATAGAGACCGAGAGAACTGTAGACCCGGCCCAAGGTTTGCATCAACTGAGCCCGCATTAGAGGTTGATTGGGTAATTCTCGCTCGATCGTCTCCAAGCCCCTATCGAGAATCTCCCTTGCCGTGATCGTGTTTCCCCGTTCCTCGCTGGGATCCGGCACCTCAAACAAATGGACCAGAAAATCCGACATCTGACGGGCATCTTCGACTTTTTGGCGAATCTCTCGTTCCGATTGAACCGCGCGAATCAGTCCAATACTGGTCCCGGCAATCCCAACAAAGAGGGCCAAAACCACTAAAACCCCTACCTTCACCTCGCCTCTGCTCCCTTCGCCGAGCTTCTCCACCATCTGCCCCTGATGGTAGACCTCCAAGAGGTTTATGGCAATTTGAAAAGGGAGCAGTTGGCCGAATTTCCCGTTCCTGTCACAGCAAGGCAGTATAGTCGCTGTTCGGCGGACTGGAGGTTCCTTATGGTGGCAAAGGCGATTTGTCTCTTTTCCGAGAGAGTGGTGTCTGAGAAGTGTGTCCCTGTCGAGCTTCCCACAGGCCTCAGAGAACGAATCTCGATCATTCTTGAGGAGTTCAACTTCCCCATTGAGAGACCTGGGAACCCGTCGGATAGCTGGGTCCTCGAAGTAACCGACGTGTTGACCGAGGTCACTGTTGGGTTGGAGGAAATCTATGGTGTGGAGCAGCTTTGGGCATTTGACGACAACGGGGATCCGCTATCCGTAGAGTTGGAAGAGTTTGTCCAAAGAACTGAGCCTGCACAGATATTTGATGTCCTGGAGCTCTTCTACCACTGCTCAGAGAATCACCATAAACTGGACTTTCAACGAACACTCAACAGTGCACTCCAGGAATACCAATCGGATCGACGAATGAAGGATGGCCGCTTTTCCGGAAACGCAGCTCATGTCCCTGCCAGGCCGATCACGGCTCCGTCAAATGACTTTCTGAAGGGTGAGAGCCGTTTGGTGGCAGCCCTGGATCAATTCCATGAAGCGCAAAACGACCTGGAATTGGGAGACTACAAGGCTGCTATTGACCATACTTGTACCAGTCTCGAAGGCATTTTTCAATCGTCTTTTGAGTCGGACGGGTCGCAGACAGAATCCTTGATGGGGTCACTGGACGGCCATGGCTCCTCATCGAACTTGGCGGACAGCGTAGGCCGTGCTTTTGGGGAACAGGTGTTGAAATCTCTGTCCTTTCTTAGCGACACCCTGGGGAGAGACACTCCCTCAAGTGAGATGATCAACATGTCCAAGGTCTATGCAGAGCTGGCGGTCCATCTATCGGGATCATTCCTCCTGTTTGCCACCAACTTGACCCTCCAAGAGCGTCCAGCTGGGAAAGTGCCTGCCTCGAAGAAGGTCAAGCGACTCCAAGTGGTATCCGAAGCCAGTTAGAGAGTTCGGGGACTTTCCCCGAATTCGGGGAGAGTTCTTGGGCCTGTCCCCGAACTCTCAGTGGGCAGTCTGCATATACCAGTCGTGTACGAGCCGAGAGATTTCCTCAATCGAGAGCACACCCTGTGCCACCCAACTCTCTACGGGCGGGATAGCGGCCATAACAATTTCATCCTCGCTGAGAATGGGGCGCTTGTCGATTAAGCCACTCTTCACAAAGCGATTCTCCAGCTCTTCCACGTCAACCGCTGTGAGGTGCTGAGTCCGGCTGTCTCGGCCTTCGCGAAGCACGGAAAGAAATCGCCGAATGTCGCCCTTCATCTCTTCGAACAGGGAATTCAGGCTTTCGAGGTGAGGATCACTGATACCCGCAGCCGCCCAAACACTCGCTTTATTCTGTTGATGGCGACCGATCCGCCAGCTCTGTGAGAAGGCCTTCATCAAATCGATGCGGGCCAAGAGACGCTCCACTTTGTGCTCACTGATGATTCTGTGCCCACCCCCATCAACCAGGGCTTGCCACTGCCCAACCGTTTCCGCAGAGGCCTTAAGAAGGGCATACAAAGTTCCTAAATCGTCACGCAGAAGGTAAAACAGATGAACGCTGGTAACGGAGATTCTGAAATCCAGGGAAGGAACCTGTAACAAAGCACCATATTTATCTGCGGAGCGTCCTTCCGGAGAAGGAACCTCGCGCACAGCCAGTCCCGTGACTGTCTCGATCGGGGAGGTGGTTTTGGCCATACCTCGAATTTGCCCGAGATCGATGGGGGCTTCCAGCTTCACCCCCTTTTTCATCAAGGTTTGATTCCAGCGGACCGCATCGGACGGATTAGCCGTTAAATAGACAATCTGCCGTTCTTGCTCGACGGCCAGGACATTGAGACTCTCGACGATGGCCTGGAATCGGGATGGATCTGAGGTCGTCAGAACATCATCCAAAAAGATGGGCACCTTAATGCCACGTTCGATTTGACCGGCAAAGGCCAGCCGTACCGCCAACAGAAGCTGGATTCGCGTGCCATCGGAAAGCTCTGAAAGACCTTTTCCAATTTGGCTGAAAACCTCGAATACCCGAAAACCGGGAGAGTCGGATCTCTCATCCACAATGAGGTTATATTTGTGGTGGGTGAATTTGGCAAACAGTTCTGCAGCACACCTCAGAACCTTTGGACAACTCTGTTTGTCATGCCGGGCACGCACTCGTTCCAAAAGAAACCTTCCGGCCACTTTGTGAAGGTTCTCCTGACGTCGCTCTTCCAGCAGTTGTTCCCCATCGGAAAGGTCGGCCAGGGCTTGTTCCAAACTGTCCTGCTTCCCGACTTGGCGGATACTGGCTTGAATACCGCCGATCTCTCCCATCACAGCCCCGAGCTTCGCCACGGATTGCTCACAAATCCTGACACGGCTACCCGCTTCTTTGAAGGTTAGCTCAAAAAGATCCTCACGGGTATTCAGCTTCTTCTCGTACTCCCGGATGTTCTGCTCGCAGTGGTTGCCCTCATTCACCAGATTTCGATATTCATCCAGCCAATCCAAATACTGGTAGAGGGCTCCTTGATCGCCGACTTGAAGCCCCGTCTTGTTCCAAAAACTTCTGATTCGCTCCTCTTGTCTCTTGATTCTGGACTTCACTTCATCGTGCCGTACCGATTCCCTCTCAAGGATCCGTGTGGCATTCTCAAGCCGGGCACTCCTCACCTTCAAGTCTTCAAGTCGCCCCCGGGCGGCAGCCGCATCCTGCACATCCGGCTCACCTTGCCGCTTGAAGAAGGTATTCAAATCCTCCAAGCTCTCCCGGACCATCTCTTCCAGCCGACTCAACTGGGCCTTCAACCCGGCAAGTTTTTCACCAGCCTCTTCCCATTTGAGGATCCGATTGGCATACAGGAACAGTTGAAGATCTCCCCCCGGATCGACTTGCAATTGCAAGCACAGGCTCGCTCTCTTCTCATCCACCTGCAGTTCTTTTTGTGCAAGGCTCTCTTCGCGGGCCTTGAGCTCGTCCAACAAAGTCGCCCTTCGTTCTAGCTCTACGGCCTCCTTCCACTGCTCTTCCAGCTCTTTCAGATAGCTGTCCACTGACTCCAGGGACCAGTCGAAAATCGGTTTGAGACGCAGTTTGCCGTACTGCCTTTGGCACTGTTGTGCGGCAAGGTCTCGATTGCGTTCATACAGACAGATGACCCCCAGCATACCGATTCCTACACCGGCCAGGACAAACCCCGACCAATGGGCAAACCAACCCAGGTCCACCCCAAGAATGAGGGCTATCACCCCTAGCCAGGAAAGGTTTCTGATGACCTTGTGCCCTGTAGAATAGGCTTTCCTGGCCCGCCAGTTTCGAAGAGCCTCCATACCCCACTCCAGGGTTGCCTTGGATTTGCCCTTCTGTCCCTCTTGCCAATAATTTCGATCCGTGTCGATTCGGATCCTCTCCTGCCGAACCGCTTCCGCCTCGCGCAAGAAACCCTCCAAATCGCCCAAAACTTCCCGGTCCAAAGGGATCAGGCCTTGGGGAGCGGGTTCTGGAGCAAGATGTTCGACACTTCCCGCTAAGGCTCCCTGGGCAACCGTGACCTCGCCTCGTTTCTCCTCGACCTTGATCTCCACTCGTTGCAAGCTGCCTGCTCGCTCGACCCAAGGGCTCAGCTCTCCATCCCCAATCGGGCCATGAGGCAATCGACAAGATTGGATGACCGTCCGTGCCTCCTGAATGGCCTTTTCGCAGTCGGGCAACGGGGAACGGAACTGGGCATAATCCGTCTTGAGTGCCTCCAGATCCCTTTTCTCATGACCTTGAAGTTGTTCCATTTCTTTAGGGAATTCTGCAAGTGCTGCCCTGACCTGGCGCAGATGCTGTCGTTCTTTCGCCAGATCTCGAGCCGTCTTCAAGAGATCCAGCTCCGCCTGCGAGGCATGAACTCTGTCTCGCTCTGCATAGACTGCAGGAAGGCGATCCTCCTCCCTGGCCAGTTGTCGCTGCGCCCTCTGAATACCGGCTACCGTCTTCCTGAGGTCGCGAACTATTTTTCTCTCCGTCTGGCCATTTTTCGAGCTTACGGTGAGCTGTTCCCCGATGGCGGTCAGATCGTACCTGCCGGACATCTGGCGGTAAATTTCCGCAGCGATATCAGCATCTGTGGAAGATCCATTGTCCAGGAGCAAATCCCCTAAACCCAAGGTAAAACAACGTGCAAAGCGTTCATCGGGCAACAGAGGGCGAGATATTTTCTTCCCATCGCGCCGCCAGATGACCTTTGCCTTTTCTCGGGTCGCCATCAGAGTCTCACCCACTTCAGTCCACTGGCTTTCAATACTGATGGACTCATCGGATTCGGTCCCAGGCCATAGAATCGCCCGTACAGCCCGGAGCAGTGTCGTCTTCCCCGATTCGTTCGGACCTACTAAGAGATTCAGGTGCGAGGAGTAAGGCTGGACGGAGAAGGGCTCTTTGACCCCCGGCATCTGCCGGACCGTGACCTTCCTCAATTCCATGATCGGACATCCTCTCGATTTCCGGGCTCGATCTGTCCCAGGAGTTCCTTGAGAGCGTGGAACCCGGCCTGCAGGAGGAGTTCTCTGACTTGATCCTCTGTGAATTGAATTTCCTCAAGCTGAGACCAGGCAGACGAAGCAGCTTCCTTTTTCAGCCTGTGACGGGCCTCACCAATGAGCTGCCGGGCATCTTCCTCCTGATTCACCAGAGCGAGTAGCTGACGAGCGAGCAGTCCAGGGGGGTCGCTGGCTTGAGCTATGCGTTCCAGGTCCAGGGAAAGACGGGAGTCATCGATGATCCCTTCGACGAAATAGAGGATCTCGTCAAATCTAGGTTTGAGATCCTCCAGGTCCAATGGGTTCAGCCGTTGAGCGACCTCCCGGTGAAGCTCTCTCGGTCCGACAAGCTTGATCCGGCACCCGACGGCTTTCACCCCTTTCAGTTGAGGTAAAAGCCTTTTGTGCAGGGAGGCCATCGAGTCTCTCAAGACATCCTTGAGATCACTTTTACCTCTAAGCTTTTCCACGGCAACGGGCAATTCCTCCCAGCGTAACGGACCCAGGCTGATTTGCTTGATGGAGAATTGCCCTAGATCATCAATCTCCAGCACCCAAGGCCCGTGGAGTCCCGTTTCGCTGGGATCGAGCCCCACCAGCGGCCCCAGATATCCAATGAGGGAGTCGGAACCAAGCTGGGAAGGCTTGTGTTTATGGCCTATAAACCATCCATCGAGCTCAATGTCCTCTAATCTACGGTGTGGGGCTGGAGCGTAAACACTATCGGGCGTGTCCAGATCGTGCAGGATCCCAAAACGGGGAAGCTTTTCGTCGGGAGGAAGGGGAAGCTCCTGCTCCAACGGACTCAGGGGGATTCCCTGCTTGGGAAAAGACCAACCCAAGATATTCATGATGGGCTCGCTCTGATGGGACAAGGTCACCCACTCCCATTTTCCACCCTGGCCAACCAAATGAAAGGCGGGGATCCGTTGAGTCACTTCTTCCAGAGCTTCCACATCATGGTTTCCCACCACCGAATAGACTTCGATGCCATTCTGGACAAGCTCAAGGACGCCCCTTTGAAGATGCCCGAATGCCTCTAGTCGATGATGGTCTTCCTCGACGACATCCCCAGTCAGAACAACGGCCGCAACACTTTGCTCGACGGCAAAACGGACCAGGCGAAGCCAACCCTCTGCCGGAGTCAACTCAACCGGAGAGACACCGTATTGGTCGATATCTCTGGGAAGATGCAGGGGTCTCTTACCCAAATGGATATCGCCCGCCAAAAGGACTTGGCTCTGCATCAACTCCTCTTGCAGCCCCAGCCTACTCAAGGGTCTGGCGGCTTCGACAAAAGGCTAGCATCGATCAAAACGCCAGCCGTTTCAGTACGAAATAAAGGCCAATTGAACTGGCCTCTAGTCTATCCTCCCTGTCTGCCATTCATGATTCCCTGCCGTTGGAACCCCGATAGGAAGTCTTGGTGGCCATGGAGTTAATGAATAGAAAGTTTAACCCGGCATGCATCAAAGGAAACGATCCAGCAATCCGGTATGCTTTGTGGAAAGCGGTTTCTCAGGCGGGCGGGTAAGGGGCTTTTAGTGAACTTTTACTGCACGGTTGCCAATAAATTCCTGAAATCATTCAGGCACTTTCGGCATGCCTTCACATAGCGATCGATCTTCAGGTCTCCAGCCAGGGAAGAATCATAGTAAATCTCAACGGCGCCTTCGACTTCTCGACCCCGGAATGCAGCGCAATGGAAACACAATCCTCTTCTAGAAGCTTCCGCCCCAATGAGGGTACTCTGCTTGATCGACTCAGTGGTCACCACTTCTTCACCATCAACGACAACGATTTCCAACATGACTCACAAACTCCTGACAAGATTTGAGATCAATTTCTGTACCCACTCCTGAGTAAAGCAAGTCATGTGCCACTCTTGCGGGAGATCCGGGAAAGATCCTCATGAGTTGACATATATCCTTATAAATCAATAACTTGAAGTCTTTGTTGAGAATCCCTGGCTGGCTTGAGAAATTTGGAGCCTTCTCAACCCTGTCAACGTCAGATGACAAACCGCTGGTGGCTGAAAGTCGTCATAATCATCACCAGCATGTGTTCAAGGGTTATCCGAGTCGCTTGGAGAGGGTGTCAACAGAACTTCACAGGAGCGAGTATCTAAGGGAGTACTCAGAGACACTATTGGCCGTTCACGACATCACGAGCGACCTGTCGAACCCGTGAGTCGTCGTCCTCGAGGTGGCGGGCCAGTACTTCGGCGATTCGAGGATCCGATATTTGCGCCAGAGCGAAAGCTGCGGTGGCACGGACCAGAGGACTCCTTTTTTTGAAAAAGGAGAAAAAGCCCTGCGGGGCCAAGATCTGAGCCAGTGGTTCAATGCTGGCGGGGTCGGCTATATGTCCAAGTGCCCGGCAAGAGGCGATGATGCGCTTCTCGTCCTTGGCGGATTCGAGCAGGGAAACAAGCACCCGGGCAGCTCCGGCGGGCTTGATTTTACCCAAGGAGGTAATGGCCGCCGTCGCTACAGTCGGATCTTGATGGCTGGTACGTTCGACGAGAAGTGCTGTAAGTCGTTCGTCGTTCGAACGTTCCACGAGACGAAGTGCGGCTCGCCGCACTTTTTGGCTTTCGTCCTCTAGAGCAAAATCCAGCTCTTTTTTCAGGTCTCGGGTGATCTTGTCGATGACCTCCAGTATTCTCACCCGCTGCTGGGCAGAGCCCTCCAACACCAGTTCACGTTTCAAAAGGGTGACCGGCTCTGATCCGAGCTCGCCAAGCAAACGGGAAGCAATCTGTCTCGCCTCCAGGTTATCTTCCTCTTTGATAACATCAATAAGCAGCGGAGTGGCCACGGGTCCCAGACTGCCGAGTAGTTGGATGGCCTCTTGCAGCCGGGTGGGTTCCTGGAACTTTAAGTTCTCCGAAAGGACCCGCTGAGTTTCGGGCTCCAGTTCACGAATGAATGCCGGCAGGGTTCCTTCTCCTCTTTCCTTCAGTTGTCGCTGGCGCTTGCCAAGATGGGTGAGGGTTCGGCTGGCTCGCCTGTAGTCCCCAAAGTGGATGAGGCTGGTCGCGGTTCGGTAAAGCAATGTGCCCAGTTCTTCGAGAAGTCGGGGTTCCTCCTCTTCCGCCAAAACAAGGAGAAGGGGATCTGTCAACAGTTCCACTAACTGAGGCTGAGAGGCTAGGCCCAAATCTTTCAGCAAACTGCCACAAACATGGATGACCTTGGTGCGGATGGTCGGGGTCTGGAGTGCAAAGTCCTGAAACAATTGTTGGATGATCTGTCCAGACTGATCTTCATCGCCCTTGAGAAAGAGATCGCGCAGCCTCGTTTCTGCGGATTGCAAGAAAGCGTCAGTGAGCTGTTCTGTTTCGGGTCCTACAATCACCGGTCCTGATGGGCCTGCTGCTGCAGAAGGTCGGATCTGCTCAGGTTCTAAATTGGCCTCGGTGGCAGCCTCTTCCGAGGGCTCTTCCTGGACTGTCCCAGTACCAAACGTCTTCTCCAGGATTCCATAGGTGCGCTGATCAAAGAGGATTCCGGTTAGCCCATGCATTCTGGCTAATCGATGCCAAACCTCACCATCAAATCCATCGACCGGAGGTTCACGAAGTGCCGCAATAAAGATTCTCAATTCTTGAGTGGAGACGTGCTTCAGAAAGGACAAACTTCTGAGTCCTATGGCTTCCAACAGGCGGAGAAATCCATCGGCGATGGCCTTGAAATCCTTGGTATCCACCTTTTGGCCGTTGACCAAAAGAGCCTCCTGGACCCGCGCCAAAGTGAGGGCGGGCCGTTTCTCTAGAAGGGTTTGAAGAACTGCCCGCAGCTCTTCAATGGAGTCGGTGATCACCTGGCTCTCTGGAGGGTAGAGCTTAATATTGGTCGAGGTCGTCAGCAGACTTCGGACGAGGCTGGGAATCTGGGTCAAATCCTTCTCATCCAGCCCTCGATCAGTGGCAGGCAAGCTGGCAGACCCGTTCCCGGGTAACGATGAGGCCTCCCCCGGCCAGGTCCCGGCGACGGAAAGCCTTCCCTCCGATTTCACCAAGGCAGTGTAGCGTATCTGTTCGAGTTCGATGTTCCGGAGGTCGTGTTTCTCCACAAAACGTTGCCAAAAACGCCGATCGATCATTTTCGTGCTGACCTGATCCAAGGACTCCAGCATAACCCGCAGCTCGTTTCCGGTGAGACCTCGAGAAAAGACAATGCCCTGCAAGGAGAGACGGGTCATGAGGATGGCGAGAGCCTCGGCTACGGATTTGAATTCAGAGACGTCCAGGAGTTCGCCGTTCACGGACAGAACCTTTTTGGCCTGAGTGATATTGAGGCGGTCATTGTGAGCCAGGATTTTGTCAATGGATTCCTTGAACTCTTCGGTAGCACTCACAATAGCCGGGCTGCCGGATGGGTAGAGCTTGATCTTACGATGGGTCGTCAACAGCCCACGAATCACCTCTGGAACATGGACCAGGGCAGCGGGATTCAAGGGGACGTCCTGAGGACCACCATCGGACAACCTTGCTCCCGTGTATTTTATAGCTTCCTCCGCATTGAATATTTTCTTATCGTAGGCCTGTTGGGAGTCACGGTAAAAGCGGGCTTTCTCCTGGTTAGCCGAGAGCTGGAAATGGTAGGCAAGGGTGGCAGCCGAAAGGAGAAGACGTTGGGCATTGCGGGATTCCTGGTACTCCCCGACACGCTCGTGCAGTTCCTCTTTTCGCTTTTCCTGGATTGCGCCGTAGGTGATGTCCAAAATACGTCTGCTCAAAAAACGAATGGTCTCATCATTCATCTGGTACTGTGACCCAATCAGACCCTGAGCCACAGCCTGATCGATGAATTCCGTGACCTGCGTCTCCTTGGTTTCGGAACTTCCAGCCAGCATGCTCAGGGAGACATGTTCCCCAAAAGTGGAGGCTTGGTCGAGTAATTTCCTGCTCTCCTTGTTGAGGACGGCGATCTTGTGGCTGACGATTTCCTCCAGGGATCTGGGCAGATAGTCTTCCTCCAGAGGTTCAATACTCCACACTTGACCGGTGAGAGTAATCTTTCCGCCCAGGATCAGCTTGCGCATGATCTCGCTGACAAAGAGAGGATTCCCCTGGGTGAGCTGGGCCAGTTGCTCCTCGAAACCCTTCGGCAAATGCATCTGAGGAAAGACCCGCTGAAAATGCTGTCCGATTTCGGTGGCCGACAGAGGGGTGAGGGATACCCTATCGATGTTCAGTTCCTGATTGTGTGCGGCAAAGAAGCGCTCAAGTGGGACTGGCTGTCTTTGAGTTCCAGCCTGCCGTATCGGCATGGCCGCCCCACAGATAAAAAGCGGAATGTCCCGACGTATCAGCAGCCTCCGCAGTAAGAGAAGTGTGGCCTCATCACTGAAGTGAAAATCATCGATAAGGAGAATCAGGGGGTGGGAATCGAGAAGCCTGAGAATCGTATGGATCAACGTGGCAAAAAGTGCATTACGTTGAGTCGTTGGATCTTCCGGTTCAAAGCGAGCGCTGGGTTCCGCCAGTTGCGGCAAAACATAGGACAAGTAACTGAGTTCCTTAGCAGTCAGCTCATTCAGGACTTCAATGCCCTTGTCGGGACGCTGATTCATGATCTCAACGAGGATATTGGTGGTCAGGTAGTAGGGACGAAAACCCTCCTGGGGAACCCCGTTGACCTTTATAGCGACCGTGTCGCTCGCACCCAAGTTCAGCCCCAGGACCTTTAAGAACTCGCTCTTACCCATCCCCGCGGCGCCCTCGATGAGAAGAAATTGGTTTTTACCTTGGCTGAAGTTCTCCAGCGCCTCTTTCACCCTTTCCTGTTGAGTCTCGCGGCCGGAGTCGTTGACTCCATCCAGTCGCTGGACAGCTGTCTTTGGAAATACCTCCTGGGGGGAAACTTGCCCGGCGTCGACGAGGAGCGCCCGCCCAGACTTCTTGGCGTAATACAGCGCAGTATCTGCGGTCTGGATGAGGGCGTTGCCCGTCTGGACATCGGCAGGAGCCGAGGCAACACCTATACTGAGCGTGATCGGGAGTTGGCCAACGATCTCGTCCAAGTGGAGGGGTTCTTCCTTGATCCGCTGGAGTATTTGTTCGCCAACTACCAATGCCGCTCGCTTATCGGCACCGGGCATGAGAACGATAAACTCATCGCCTCCGTAGCGAACCGCCAGGCCATTCACTCCAGCCACTTCCTTGATCAGATTGGCCACCCAGACCAGCGCCTGATCGCCAACACTATGACCGTAGGTGTCGTTGATTTGCTTCAAAGAGTCCACGTCCATCATAAGCAACGACACTGGTTCTTTCTCCAGAGAGTCCCACTGGATCTTGTGTTGTAAGTATCTGCGAAGAAAACGGCGGTTGTAGATGCCGCTGAGCTCGTCTTCAAAGATCAGGCGAGAGGGATCCGTGTTCACGTGCTCCAGAAAATAGAGGAGATCCTGGTATTCCATACTGAATCAAACTTTGGCCCGGATTATGTATAAATTCTCTACTGCACCGACGAAATCATCCGGCGTGCGTTGCGCACCGCCTGCGTTGCACTCAGTCGGCCTCCTCAACGTACCGTACAGTACGTTTGCGGGGGCCTCTGTCGCGCGTGGCGCAACGCACCCAGGTCGGCGCTTTCGTCGCTTCGTCACGAGAACCTATGCATAAGCCGGGCTAGTCAAGAGTGAAAAAAGTCTGCCTCCTTGCGAACTTGCGGACACATTCTACAAGAAGTTGCGGATTCCCCAAATCTTCCCGACTTTCAAGGAATCATGCACTCGCGGATCGAATTCGATGGGAGAGTTTCAAAGATCTCTACTTGAGTTTCTGGCCTTTTTGACCGTTTTGACCGAAAGGACGGGAGCTGCACGAGATCGTCTCGGAGCTGATGGA
>Ga0209997_10000331_pt1 | contig 15569 bp, 21 predicted proteins | sample CR04metaG_FD_182079 | JGI IMG/M metagenome (GOLD analysis project Ga0209997, IMG submission 182079) | Deep subsurface microbial communities from Mariana Trench to uncover new lineages of life (NeLLi) - CR04 metaG (SPAdes) (version 2) | ecosystem: Environmental > Aquatic > Marine > Ocean trench...
GGATCGTGATGGAAATCCAGTAAAATTGACAATCATCTAAGTCAATAAATGCTCTAAACAATAAACTGACAAAGCTTTATATGCATTTTTAAGAAATCGTGTGTATATTGATTAATTATAGAATGTACTTGGTCTTTTTGTTTGCCTCATTAGCGATTAGCATAGGGTTACAAATGGTTATACCGTTTCCCTATGGACTAGGCATTGCTTTGGCAATCTTTATTGCGTTTCCTCTATTGCTTCGCAGAAAAATGATGGGACGAATGGGCGGTACAGGAGGTTTTGGTGGAGGATTCTTTGGAACAGGTGCCCCTACAGCAACTGTAAAGTATGTTTGTCTTACCTGTAACAATCGATTCAAGGGTCGTGAGTGTCCACGATGTGGCTCCACTGCGAAACGAGCAGACTTTTAACTATATCGTAAAAAAAATGTCTTTAGAACAATTAAGAAAAAAAGTAATTTATCAAAACACAGTTGATATTTGGATTGCAGCGTGTGATGAAAAAAACATTGATTGGTCTAAAACAGAAGATTACAAAAAATTCATCATCTTTCTTAACAAAAACAATCTAAAAATGCAAAAGTTCTCTTTATGTATAAAAGAGGTTGGCAGTGAATTTGAACGGGGAAGGAACAAAACAAAATTTGCTGAAACTCTTGCACAGTCAGAAGATCCTAATGCTGCAGCATATACAATAAAACTAAATGACGCAACAATGAAAATTATTCGAAATTTTGAGTTGTAATTAGATTTTTATGACAACCATTCAAACCAAAATATTATGAAGACTAATCCAATAGTTTGTGAATGTCCAAGCTGTGAGTGTGCAATATACACATTTGAGAATGATGCAGTTTGTAAGGCATGTGCTAATGGAAATCATCTATCAGGTGCAAAGAAAAAAGATTATTCTAAAAGTGAAAAAGAAACTCCTTCATCTGCTTGAATTAAAATCTTAGCGCCTTAGTTTTGGATTTACTATCACATCAAGTGCGTTTCCCATGAACACAAAGGACAAACCAGTAATGGCAATCATTATTCCTGGAGGAACAATCCACCACCATAGCCCTCTAGCTGCTGCACCATATGTATATGCATCACGAAGAATTTGTCCCCATGTAGGAAATGAGGGATCCCCTAGCCCCAAAAAGCTAAGTCCAGCTTCTGTTGTAATTGCTGCAGGAACTGATATTGCAATGCTGGCAAATGCATACGGGAGCAGCTGTGGTATTATGTGCTTGAAAATAATCTTTGAATCTTTCTGTCCCATCATTTTTGATGCTTCCACATAACCTTTTATTTTAATTTGCAAAGCCATACTTCGTGAAACCTTTGCAATGCCCACCCAACCAAAGATCATAAGAAAACCAATCATTAGAAAAATACTATTGCCAACGGTTACTGCTAAAATAATTAAAAATGGAAGTACTGGAAGTGCATAAATTACATCGTTAAAACGCATCATTGATTCATCTGTAAATTTTCCTTTGTATCCTGCATATACTCCGTAAACTAATCCCATAACCACAGAACCTACTGCCACTGCAATTCCAATAAAGAGTGCAAGTGGCGTTCCCCAAAGTAATCCAATAGCAAGATCCCGACGTAGCTCATCAGTACCCATTAATCCAAAGGCCTTTCCCCCAACAATTAGAATAGAATCAACAAATGAATTTTCTTTCTCTACTGCATACAAATTAATTAAAAATGCATAATTTCCTTTCAACACACTGTGTTCAGATAACTTTGAAAAGATAATATCTTGAGTAGGATAATCCTCTATATTAAAATTAAATAGATTCGATTCCAAAGAAAGATTTTTTTTAATTGTGCCGTCTGTAGAGAATATTTTTTCATTATGTAATACCATTTCACTAGTATTTGGAAGAGAAGTTGATAGGATTTTCAATACATTTCCGTCAGGACGAACTACTGACATTTGTAATAGCGGCGCACCAGAGTATTTGGCAGTAAACTCATAGATAAAATCACTAGGAAAGTCATCATATTCATAATTCACATTAAACTGATGTGATACTACTGATATTTCACCAACAGTTAGTGTACTGACAACTGGTTCATCTAATATCTTGTGTTCTGGAATTTTTTCAAACATAAACAAGTTAACCCATGAAGGCATAGCTGTTTTTGGATAAGAAAGCCAGCTTTGCGGATTATTCCATTGTTGAAATGTTTCTACAGGAAAAATTATTGCAGTCCCAATTGATATTGATATTAACCCAACTAGTATTCCAATTCCTGCAATGCCCATTTTACTTCGAACAAACTCGTGTTTTACTTCACTAAATGATACGCTACTCAAGTGCCAGTTTTCACCCGTGGGTCAAAATAACCATAAAGCAAGTCTGCAACAAGGATACTCACTAGGAAAAATACAGTAAGAACATAGGTTGAACCAATTATTACAGGTAAATCCATTACCGTAATTGCTTCAAAATACAGTCGACCCATTCCAGGCCAATCAAATACTGCCTCGGTAATTATTGCTCCACCAAGAGAACCTGACAAACTAAGAGCTAAAACTGTAATGATGGGAGGGGCTGCATTTTTTATTGCGTGACCATAAATTATTTTCTTACGATTAATCCCCATTGTTTTTTTTGCAGCAATGAAATCTTCTTGCATTATCCCAATCATAAAGTTACGAACAAGATACGCCCAAGCCCCAAATCCAATTAATACTATAGTAATTACTGGCAAGGTCATGTGATAGAGTAGAGCAATTATGTATCCTGGATCAGTAGAGGGTATAGAAGGCGTTGCACGTGCAGGAAAAATCTGGTACACAAATGCAAATAAAAATATCATTAACAATCCTACCCACCATACAGGAAAGCTACTACTAATGACTGCAAATGTAGAGGTAATTCTATCCACAGCAGAACCAACTTTACTTGCAGATAATGCTCCAAGAAAAACTCCAATAACTGAAATAATTATTGTAGCTGTTGTAAAAAGTAAAATTGTTCTTGGAAGTTTTTCAGCCAAAATATCTCTTACATCAGACGAGCCAGCATCACTAGTTAGAAATGTAGCATGTCCAAAATCCAAAATTAAAATTTTATACATTGTCAAACCAATACGTTGAGGTGAATACCACGGTGAATCTAGACCCAAAGCTTTGTTTCTTTGATCAATTTGATCTTGAATAAAAGCTTCAAACTCTGCTGGGTCTGAAAAACTCTGAGATATTGAAGGGTCGTCTGTAATCTCAGAACGTACCTGAAATGTTATTCCTTGCTTTAGTATAACGTCCATGTTGGAACCAACTAAAATTACTGTTAGAAGTATGGTGGCCATTAGAACCCCAAACATTGTGATTCCACGTATTACGAGGTATTTTTTTAAACCCACCCATGTGTTTTAGAAAATTCAGCTTATAATAATATCCATCTACTTTGGCTTGTGGTCAGATCAAACATACTTATTTTCTATCTCTAATTTACCAAACAGAGTTAGAATTGCAAAAGGCTTTTCAATTAGATCTTGTGTTTCCTTTAGTTCTGAAGGTCCATCTGAACTCAGGAATGGGGCTAGGGAAAGTATTTTTTGAGACGGATTAATTTTTCTCATTTTTTCTTCTAAAACCACTAGTTTGGAGTTTTCCAATACCACATAGTCGTAATTTTCATCAAATTTTTCTATACATTCAGATTCATTTTTTGCAAAATCTGCAATGTAGTGTTTTTCATCAAAAATTTTCTTGTAAATATTGGAAACTAGTTCATTTTGTTCTAGTACGAGCAGTTTCATGAAATATTTGTACCTACCACCATCTAACAAAATTACGAGGAAGAAATGCTTGCACCCCTTCTAATTTTGCTGTTTGTAATAATTCTCTATCAAAACTAACTAACGCAGAACCTGTAACTTTTGCTGTAGCTAAAATCAAACTATCCGGATGTTGACATTCATAATATTGTTCAACTAACCTATCCGATTCTGCTGTAATTTCGTCTGTTTTATCTATTGTAATTGGATGTTTAAAAAATTCGTAAATTGTATCCATAATTATATCTGTTTCATTACCTGTAATTTTTTGTACTTCCCCTAAAACAGATTCAGGTATAACCATTCTTGATTTATGTCTCTTAATTCTTTTAGCAATTGGCTTTAATGATCTCCCTTCTTGAATTTCTTTAATGATAATGTTTGAATCTATCACTACTGGCTGTCCTATGTTGTTTGTTGACATAACAAGAAACTAGATTAGAGTATAAAAACGGTTTTGAAGGTAATGTATCATGTTACAAATTGTAACTGTTTTAAATTATTGAACAGTTTCTTATCTATCATGTTACAAATTGTAACATCACATTAAATACAATACTCTCATCTTTTAATCGTGTCGAAGGGGCCACAGGATTACTCGTTAGCAGAAAAGCTAGACAATGCAATTAAACAATTAGGTTTTTGGTACCGAATAAGCATCATAATAGTTCTAGTTGGGTTAGCTTCTTTGTCCGGAATTATTTCAATGTCACAATTTTATTTTCACGACGAAGTTGCAAAGTATGGACAAATTCAAGAAATTTTTATTCAAGATGAGAACATTACCGTCCTTGCATTCTTACCTTATTCTGAAGAAATTTTTCCTGCCGAAGGGATTGTTTCTCTCTATATTACTCAAATTTGGTTAATGTATGGCAATGGAGTCGTTATCGGTCTTTTATCATTTCTTTTCATATGGGTCACATATCGAGGAAAAGCACACACAGAAGAATTTGAATCAATAGAACGGCAATTTATTCGTCAATCTTACTTGGTTAATTTTGAAACATCTGTTCCTGAAGGAGAAACTAGGGTTGAAAAAATTCTAAATGAAGCAATTCATGTATTTCCTACTCTAAAAGAGGTACAACGAAAAGCAAAATTAAAACAAACTAAAATTCCATATAAACTAAATCAAAAATTTAATGGCGAAACTATTGATGGTATAGTTTCAACAAAAAAAGGCGATTTTATTGTAAAGTTTTATGATAAAACTGTATCTGAATCTGACCTGAAAAATTTAATTAAAATATTATCAAAATCTCGCGCTAAAATATTTCGAGTATTATGTGTTGCAAAGGATTATGACGAAGATCTCCAGTCAAACAAATTAGTTGAGATCATGGATAAAATCCCAAAGTACTTTAAACTTGATCTAATTTTCGAAGAAGAACACGGATACTCTATGTTATGGATAGATTAATTTCCTGTCGGGAAAAATTCTGTATCTTTTAATCCTAACACAAATTTAATGTCAGGATCAAAACTAATGCATTTTTTAAAAGCATTTTTTCCTTTTTCTGTAATTTTGTATTCTAATTTAGCTTTAGGATTTTCACTATCTCGTGTTTCGATAAATCCTTTTTCAATAAAACTGTCCATGATTTTTTTTAGTCTTTCCCTATTCAAGTCAGATCCAGGTGTGCCTGTTGTAATTTGTCTTAGGTTCAACCAAGAACCAATCTTAGTTAAATATCCCAAAACACTAAGATTAGTGTCTCCAGGTGTTTGATTGAATCTTCTCTCAACTGACAGTTACTTCCCCTTCGAATAAAATGATTTTTTGTTTACTATTTTAGATTGTCTATGAAAGCAAAACATCAATATTTTAAAAAAAATCAGAATAATAGATCGGTAAATGAGTGCAAGTACAATTAGAAAAGCGAAAAAACTAGTTGAAAGTGGAGGCGTAGAACCGATCGATGAAGATCTTTTTCAAATAAAATCCTCCTCTGATCCAAACAAATCATATTTTGTTACATCTAAAACTTGTGAATGTCTTGGGTTCAAGAACTTTTACAAGTTTCATCATGGAAAAGGACTCAAAGCTAATTGTTCTCATCTAGAGGCTGTACGATTGTACAAAAAAGAAAAATAATTACACTCTAATTGTTCCAATGTTTACCAAGTATTCTATTCCAAAAATAAAATCAACATCGGAGATTTTATCATCAGACCACCAGCACGCATTATTTTTTACCCATTCTGGTACATGAACAGAAAAAGTATCAGATACAGTATTTGTCAAATCAATAACTTGTATTTTAATCAAATATTGTACAGCATTAATAAATTCAAAGTCATCTATTTGATCATTACACCAGTAATTCCCAACATTTTTTATCCAGTCTGGAACAACTTGTGAATTTTCATTTACGATAAAATTATTTAAAAATTGAAAATTAGTCGCCACTACTTTACTTGGTACGGCATACACTAATTTTATTTGATAATTCCCATTCATTTCCCATGTAGTCCCTTTGGCTTGTATAGTTTGTAGATAAGACCCATCACTATCAAAAAACCCATTTGAAAAATCAACTAATAGATTATTTTGATCATAGACTAGTGTAGAATATTTTGTTCCTGCAAAATCTTTATGCACTTGACCTGAAACTGAAATCTCCTCACCGTATGAGTATGTCTGTTTTTCTAAAATTATGGGCATGTCAGTTTCTGATTGAGCAATTTCTAAATTACTAAGGAATAATTTCCCAGTCATCCATGGATGAATTTCACAAAAATAATAGAAAGCACTAAAATCGGAATTTTTTAATTCATATGAGATTGATTCTCCAGGTTTTATCTCACCAAGATTAAAAAATAATCCGGAATCATCAGGGTGTTGTGGTAAACCACTAGTAATACTGTGATTAACATTGTCATTGTTTTCCCATACAATAACATCTCCTACTAAAACAGGCAATTCATTAGGATAAAACCATCCAACTGTATCTTGATCTGATGCCCCATCTGGAATAGTTATCTTCCACTCATTTTGTGTGTTGTCTGCATAAACATTAAAGAAAATGAATGGAGATACAAATAGTACCAAAACTGCAAACAGATGAATTATTACATAAATCCTTGAAAACTTAATTTCCATTTTACCCAGATTTACTATCTGATTAAATTATTTCCAACTTTGTTTGTTCAGATTGAACAAATTAGATATAGGAAAACAATATGGTCAGGTTTTCACAGATACTACAAAACATCGGAAATATCAAAATCTTAAGAGATTCGTTATTCCCAATTTCGCCAAATACTTTGATCTACTTTATTTACAACACTAAGAACAAAGAATATGGCAAAAAAATTCGCTTGTGGAGATGTAGTAGAAGGTTGTGCGTGGTCTATCACTGCAAAAGATGAAGAAGAATTATTTCAAAAAATATCTGAACACGCAAAAGATACCCATAACATGTCAGAAATTCCAGATGACATCCTTCAGAAAGTCAAGTCTAAAATCACAGATGTTTAGTTGATTCGATCTAAAATTCTGAGTTGTTAAGTAATCCTTACAGAATTATTAATTTTGTAATGGAACACTATAGTAAGGAAGTTCTTGTTGATGAAAAACAAAAAAAGATTGAAGATCTATTAAGTAAAAAAATCTGAAAACTTATTCAAAAATAGGCAGGGTAATCCTAGGAGATACCAATGCCTGGGGATTGGCAGGAACAAAAAAGATCAAGGGAAACATTTTAGAAAAAAAAAGAATTTTGGAACTATACACAAAAAAGAGATTTTTTGTATTCTTCCAATTGGATTTCATAATCACAATCTTTGCAAATTATCCAACTTCGGTCTTTTAAGATCTTTAATGGTGCATCATACTTTGTGAGATAAAGTTTATTCCCCTCGCATGATGGACATGGGACAAATATTTGTTTCATAGAGTAAATAAGGTAAATTTTGATTATAAGACACGCGTAGGACTGATAAGTTGTTCATTTGATGAAAAATTCTGTTCAAACGAAATAAAGAATTTGAGATGAAATTAGATTACTATTTAATTCGTTATTTCGACCTTGGAAATTGGCTTGAATAATTTTCGATAAAAGATTAGTAATCCTATTAACTCAATTTGTTCTACCATCATAATTACCACCAAGTGCTCTATCCACCCATTTGACATATCATTCATTACAGAATACGCTATGGAAAACATATACTCAAAATTGGATAAAATGTTGAAGTTTTGTGAGTCTTGATGATATGCTAATTGTGGTCCTATGAGCTCGTAACCAGATAAATCATTGATATTGTATCCTCCTTTTTCCATTATTGCAAGATAGAATATTTCTGCATCTTCTGCATATATCGTATTTCCTCTGTCAATGAACATCAAGGTAGTTCCAAAATAAACAAGGAAAAATATTGCAAATCCTATGAGGTATTTCCCTGTCTTGCCTCCTATCGTTTTTCTCATTTGTTTTTCGAAAATTACGCCAAATCTGCCAAGTTTTTTGCATTTAATTAATACTACAAGTAAAATTGCTAAAGCAGACATTATCCCTAAACTGCCTATCCAGTCTTCAGAAATATATGCAGAGAAAAATAGCCGTACAGGAAGAAATAAGCCAAATGTTGCGCCAAATACTATTGCTTTTTCTTTTAAATCATTTTTATCCATTTTTCTTACCCAATGCCCAATTCAATTGTTTGAGAACGGCGATTAAAGATTTCGATATAAATATCGACACCTCACAGTCTAAATGTCTCCCAATGTGCTTATTCTGGTTTTTACTATCAAGCAAAGCGAGTTTTTAGTTGTTTTAGATATCTGACACTTACTCGATATGCTCTAATTGCAGAGTATATCTCAAATAGCTCTTTGTAGGAGGGCTCAAGCCTCTTTAGGTCACCCCTTTGGATGCCAAATTCTTCGATAGTGTCCCAGATGTTTTCGATAGGAACTCCCTGCTCATCTATGAGAATAGATGAGAGGTTTTTGATTATCCCGTTGCCCAAGTTCACCCTTGTTTCAAACATGCTGTATATACTGCAAATTTTCATATATCGAGGGCGGAATTTGGTTGAATTTACTGGTTCCAAATTGGCATCATACCTAAAACTACGCTTTCCAGTCCAAATTGAAGATGTAATAATGTGTGTCCGTAATTTACACACATAAGATAATAGGAAATTTTTTAGAAAATCTAACTAGATTCATTTGCAGACATCGAACTCAGACCACACTAACAAACTATTACAAGACTTGTCAGAAATGACTGTTAAGACCTACAAAGAGCTTGAAGTAACTAAACAAGTACTTACTGAAAAAGAGCTTCAACTAATGGAACTTGCAACTTTATCCAATCAAAAAATTCAAGAATCTGCACGAATAAATAGGGAACTAAAGGGTAAAGTGGAATTTCTACAAGAAATTTCCAACAGTCTCAATGAAAAAAATCAATACTTGGAACGATTGAATCTAGAACTAGAAACTCAAAAGGCGCACTATAACCAATTATCAAAAAAACTCAAAAAAGACTTTGCAAATGTTGTAATGCGCGAAAAAAATCTTGAGATTCAACGAAATAGGCTTTCTTTGATAGTTGAAGAAAAAACTCGTGATCTTATACGAACAGAAAAAATGGCTAGTGTAGGCCAATTATCATCTAGATTAGTACATGATCTACGAAATCCATTAAGTGTTATCAAAGCTACTGTTGAACTACTAAAAATTAATAATGAAAAAATGGATGAAACAACTAGCAAAAAATTTGAACGCATAGAATCTGCTATGAAAAAAATTTCGTATCAAATAGAAGATGTTTTGGACTTTGTAAGACAAACTGAACTACATTTAAAAAGGCAATCTGTTGATGAAATTTTAAAATCTACACTTGCTGGAATTGACATACCAAAAGAAGTAAAAATAAAACTAAATTCACAAAAAATTATTATAAACTGTGATTCCAGAAAAATTGAAGCGGTTTTTACAAATATTATTACTAATGCATCTCAAGCTATGGATGGTAAAGGAGAAATCAAAATAAAAATTGTTGAAGATGGTGAAGATGCATTGATAAAGTTTGAAGATTCTGGCCCAGGTATGACAAAATCCATAATGCAAAAGATCTTTGACCCATTATACACAACAAAAGATACTGGAACCGGTCTTGGGTTATCAATTTGTAAAAACATTGTCGAGCAACACGGAGGAAATATTGAAGTTTCAAGTCCCCCAACTGTATTTGCTGTAAGATTGCCAAAGAACCTTCGCGGATATTATAAGGCCTCAGATTCTAATTTGGACTAAATTTTTGAATTTGAAAAATTATTGAAAATTTCCACATTGGAACAATAAATCTGAAAATTTTTCCATATTGACTATATGCTATCTTGAAGTAACATGGCTATGAAAACAACCGAATCAACATTAATTACCGTTTTTGATTCTGAACCAGAATCACGTTTACATGAATACAAACTTGAACTTGAAAAAATTTGTGATGAATTACTCAAATTTGGTCTTACAAAAAATCAGGCAAAAGTTTTCATATATCTAGGAAAGTATGGTTCAAAAACATCTCCAGAAGTTTGTAAGGCTCTTAAATTGCCAAGAACTGAAACCTATAATGTTCTAAACGATTTGTTGAATCTTGGAATAATTTCTTCAGAGTTCAATCATCCAACAAGATATTCAGCACTACCAATGAATAAAGCAATCTTGATTATGATCAATGATGCACAAGAAAATGTTAACCAACTATCAAAGAAAGAAATCGAGGTTATTAAATTATGGAATAATGTTCCAATGTTTGATTCAAAATCAAATGACGGCAAACTAGAAAAATTTCAAATGTTGCAAGGAATCCCAAGAATCAATAATAAAATGAAAGAAATGATCAAAGATACAAAAGAAGAAATCAAAATTATATGTACCGACAAAGATCTTTCAAGATTTTATTATTCTGATTTTCTTGATATGTTAGCAAAGTCACATGTTGATGTAAAATTAGTTATTTCTTCAACACAAAAAATTCCTCGTTTTATTCAATCTATTGATTGCTCAAAAATAAGATTAATGGCAGTAAATAATGGAGATAATCAATGTTTTGTTGTCAAAGATTCTGATGAGGTTTTAATATTTTTAAGAAATGCTAATGGACCTTCAAAAAATGCTTTTGCCTTTTGGACAGATACAAGTTCTTTGATTAATTCCATGAGAAAATTATTTGATTACTCTTGGCAATATTCACTACCTCTTAATTTTGAAAGATTTTTAGAACACAATTACAATTGAAATTCTAAATTATTTGTAAAGTATAGTTTATCAATCAATAATAAATATCAGAGAATTCTCGTTTTATGAGATGAAGCTTTCTTTGAAGAAAATTACACTTATTACTTTGACCATAACTGTCATGATTTCATCATCTTTCAATTATTCCTATGGACAATCAATACAAGATTTGTCATGTTCTGCATGCGTTCAAATTGAAAATTCTGACAGGCTTGAAATTCATAAATTTTTGGAACTACCAATAATTTTATGGGCAGAAGATTTTATGTATAATTTTGATCATAGCTCAAAAATTGTTATTAATGGTCATTCGAATTTAAATAATCCTGACGTTCCAATAGTTTTCACAGTAACAAATCCAATAGGAAATATAGTTACAATAGATCAAATAATGGTTATACCTAACTCTGATTTTAAAGTCGAGTTTAACCCCACAGGTCCTTATTGGAAACAAAATGGGATGTATATAATTAAGGCCCAGGCTGGTCCACAGAGTACAGTTTTTAAAATAAATGTAAAGTTAATTTCAATGGATTCTCAAAGCAGTTTAGAATGTGATTCGAATGAGATAACAGTTTCAGCTAACAATGGAGGACAATATTGTATTCCATTTAAATCCACTTTTCCACTTACACAGATGACTGGTTTTCTAAATACTGAAACTAAAACACTTATTCTTACTGTTCAAAGTAATTTTGCTCAAATCCTTGAAATTGACATTGATCGTAAATTACTTAATGCAAAATCCTCAGATGGCGAAGATACTGAGTTCATTGTAATGATTAATGGCGAACCAGCTGATTTTGACGAAAAAGAAAGCCAACTTGCAAGTCATAGAACCATTACTGTTTCTTACGGTGCAGGAGAAAAAACAATTGAAATTATAGGGACCTCTGTAATTCCAGAATTCGGTTCAATCTCACTATTGATTTTGGTTATTTCAATAATTACAGTTGTTGTTATTTCAAGAAAAAAGATTCAATTAACAAATAATTTTTTAAAATTCTAATAATTGATATTTAGTCTAGAATCATGAATAGTTTTTTTGAATTCATTATAATTAGGTGTAAATTATTTTGGATCTAGAAAAATTCCGCGACGATGTTTATGAAGTTACTGAAAAACTTTCTAGACATCTACAAGAAAACGATATTCCTAAACTTAACCATGTGGGGCATAGACTAATTGAAATGTATCAAGAAAATCTTGTAAAAATTAATCACTCTATTCTAGAACTTATTTGTGCATCTAATCTAATTTCACGAGGATATGTAGTTGATGCTGAAAAATCAGTGTCTGATATTTTAGTATGTGATATTTTTGCTAAAAAAGGAGATGGAACAACAATTATTGAAATTGAAACTGGATTCACTCCTCCAGATCATGCATTAGATACAATAGATTACTATACTGCCAGAATTATTAGCAAAATTGCAAGATACAGTCAATACTGTTCAAAATTTTCATTAGCAACCCCTGTTATTGGAGTTTTACCAATACCAAAAATTTTTCTAACTCCGCCAAGTGCTAGGAATGCAAAGGAAATTGAAAAAGCACAATATCTTTGTAATCGTTTTTACAAAATCCCCTCAATAAAATATGAAGAAATTTTAAATGCAAAATTACACTCAGTTTATCTTATCCATATTGATAAAGTGTTTTCAAAAGAATTAGATCCATGCTGTTATCTGGAATTAAGTCAGAAATTATTAGAAAAAAGTGAAGTCGATCAGTAAAAATAAAAAAGTATTCAAGTAACAATTGTCTGAAATATATTATGAAATGTGCTAGTTGTGAAGGCCATAAACACTATGATTGTATTGACTGTCCAGAACATAAGAAATATCTTTGTAATTGTGACTGTCATGATGCTTCCACACCCCCACATAAAAAATTAGGAAAAACTGAAAACCACCAGTAAATACTTCTGAACCAATAGTGTCTGATCTAATCGTACAAATTCTATCTTATTACAAAACAGATTAAATAAATTTTTGATGAAGGAAATTGGTAAAAGGAGAGCTTTTCTTTGAAAATAAACGAAAGTACATTTGTTTATTTTTATCCCTTTAATTCCAAATGTATTTCTTGTAACGATCATCTGCAAGGCAGAGTGGTTGCAAGCTGGAAAGGAATTTTGTATTGTCCTTCTTGTGCACTTGAAGTTTCTCTTGTACAAGAAGAAGATTTAGAATCTGCATACAAAATAGTAGAATGTCAAATCGAACAAATCGACGTAATGATGCTTGACATTTTTGATTAAAATAAATGTAAATGATTTTCTAATAGTTGTTATGAAAATGTTCGATTTGAACATACGTGAAACTATAGCATATGGCACTTTAATTTTAATGGGAACGAACGTATTATGTCGACACATACATTATGGGCGTGCAGCTGTACGTTCTTCCCATTGAATTTTTGTTATTGATAATAATCCTATTCAATTTTTAATGAATGTAAAAATTAATCAAACATCTTTTTATAATCATGTGTGTTGATTTTTTAATAATGTCAGATGAAATCAAGGTTTTGATATTTTTTTCTATTATAGCAGCCTTTTTGATTCCTACAAACATTTTAGCTGAATATGATGAGGGATGGGATGCGGAAACTATTATTGATGTTTCAATTGTAGGTGACTCTGTAATTAATTTAGATTCTCCAAACACATTACTTCGTGTTTATGTTAATATAACAAACTTTGATCCTAGGGATGGTTATTATTATTTACGTGTTGTTCAATCTGCAACAAATACCATTATTTCTGAAGACAACATCATAATTCGTGAAAAATCAAATGGAAAAGCTGGTGCAGATGTTGCCCATTTAGTCATGGAGAGTGAACTAGGCACTACGGCAAATATGCTGGGAAATTATGACGTCACTGTGTTTACAGAACATGGAAGTGTAATTGGAAACACAACATTTTCTGTTATAAAACCAAGTGAGCCAATTCCTCAACCCCAAAAATTTCTTGAGTACAATGAAACTTCTACAAAAATAGATGAAGAAATTGATCAATCTAGTAAAACTAAATTAATAAACGCTAAGAAAATTCCTGACTGGGTAAAAAACATCTTTGTTTTATATTCCTATGATGAAATTTCAGAGGATGAGTTAATTAATGCTTTAACTTTTCTTATTGACCAAGGAATAATAGAAATAAATCAATAAACTTTGAAACATTTATTTCACATTAAAATCAAATGAGATTTTATTTGTAAAATCATCATGTTCAACATTGAGAAAATATTTTCCATCATTCTCCCATCCTTTCCCTCCAGCAATAAGTAATGTCGAAAACTCCCCATTATTTTTTAAATTTACATTTTCTGCCCAAACTAATTTATTTTTTTCATTTTCAACGAAAAGTCTTACAATTCCAGTAGAGGACGATGATATTTTCCCAGAAACTGAAATAATATCTGATGTCTCATACTTTGAATTATCTGTCTGTACAGAAAAATCTGGTACTGTATTGCTCTGAATAGGTCCTGAATTGTTTGAAAGTTGGATTCCATCATTACTTATTACCATTACTCCAATCAAAATGAATGCTAAGGCAATGGTTGCTATCGCAAGCATGATTTTTTTATTTGGATTAAAATTAAACTCTTTTGAGATTTTTTCTTCTTTTGAATTTTCAGAAATTAACGACTTTTCGTAGATTTGCGGTTTTCCTATTTCTGATATTTGGTTTGTTTCAAAATCTATATTTTTCTCACTAGTGATATCTTCGGGTTCTTCTATTGGAATAAATTTTGGCTTATCCTGAGTTTTTGATTTTTTCTGAATATCTGGATGTAAATACTGGGACGCAAGCCTTTCGATATACTTTCGATCAGAAATAGAAATAATCTTATTTGATTCACATGCCTCTTTAATATGATTTAGCCTATAGCTATCGCCTTTTTTTAATTCCAGTAACTGATTTACATCTTCAACAATAAACGAATCCATTTTGTAACTTTTTTGTCTTTTTTTCCATCAGTAATAAATTATTTTGTATAAGCGCAAAAAAATTACTTTTTTTATTAATTTATAGGAGAATATTGGATTTATTACCAATCATTTATTGAAACTGTGTGTTCATTATTTGACTAGAATCGCTTAAATGTCCCAAAAACTAGCTAATGGGCTGATTTGAAAGCATTAAACCAACAACTACATCTAGACAAAACTAAAAATTTTGGAACTTTAGAATATGTTCTTGATAAATATTCTCGCACATGGAGTTGGAAAGTAACTGGTTCACGGGCTGTTACCATGGTCTCAAGATTAATTCCGCAATCTTGGTACGGCGAAGGCCCTGACGAAGCAATAATTCCAGACAATTTTCAAAACGTCCAACAAATTCAATGGATTCTAGATCGATATCCAATGGAGATACTTTCAAAATCAGCATGGCGAAGAAAAATCTTAAAACCCGCATCCAAAAAAATTAAACAAAAAAAAATAGAAAAACTAAACAGAGCTATTCCTGGCAAACAGTTTAAAGGAAAACTTCTGAATTT
>Ga0209997_10000333_pt1 | contig 15529 bp, 10 predicted proteins | sample CR04metaG_FD_182079 | JGI IMG/M metagenome (GOLD analysis project Ga0209997, IMG submission 182079) | Deep subsurface microbial communities from Mariana Trench to uncover new lineages of life (NeLLi) - CR04 metaG (SPAdes) (version 2) | ecosystem: Environmental > Aquatic > Marine > Ocean trench...
GTTTGCCCTTTTTGCTCGGTTTCTTCGGCGCCGCGGCGGGCCGGCGTTTGCGCGCCGCGGCCGGGGGCCGGGGGCGGGCCCGGCCGGGGCGGGGGGCGCCCGAGTCCATAAGGTGAAAGATCATGCCGCCGGTCAGCGGGTCGGCCTCCGTCAGGCGCACCTCCACCTCTTCGCCGAGGCGGTATTCGCGCCCCGTCCGGCGTCCGCGCAGGCAATGGCCCGCCGCATCGTGGATGTAGGTGTCGGCGGGCAGGGTGCGCATCGGTACCAGCCCGTCGGCGCCGGTTTCGTCGAGGGTGACGAACAGGCCGAAGCGGGTGACGCCGTTGATGCGCCCGGCGAACACGGCCCCCACCCGGTCGGCCAGATAGGCGGCGGTGAACCGGTCCACGGCGTCCCGTTCGGCACCCTGGGCGCGGCGCTCGGTCTCAGAAATGTGCTCGCCCATCTGGGCGAAGTCCCCGTGGTCCTCCTCGAGGCCGCCTTCGCCCAGCCCGGCGCCCCGGATCAGGGCCCGGTGGACCAGGAGGTCGGCATAGCGGCGGATCGGCGAGGTGAAGTGGCAATAGCGCCTGAGCGCGAGCCCGAAGTGGCCGATGTTGCCGGGGCGGTATTCGGCCTGGGCCTGGCTGCGCAGCACCACCTGGTTGACCATGTGGGCCTGGGGGAGGGCGGAGGCCTTGGCCAGGATGCTGTTGAACTGGCTGGCCTTGATCACGTGGCCCCGCGCCAGCTTCAGACCGAGGCCGTCGAGGAACTGGCGCAGGGCCTCCAGCTTGTCCAGGGGCGGCGCGTCGTGGTTCCGGTGCATGCAGGGTTGGCCCGCTTTCGCCAGGGTCTCGGCGGCGGCCACGTTGGCGGCGATCATGAACTCCTCGATCAGCCGGTGGCTGTCGTGGCGGGGGCGGATTTCGATTCCCGTCACCACGCCGCCCGCGTCCACCACCACCCGGCGTTCGGGCAGGTCCAGTTCCAGAACGCCCCGCCTTTTTCGCGCTTTGGCCAGCGCCCCGTAGGCGCCGTAGAGGGGCCGGACGACGGTCTCCGCCAGGGGCGCCGTGTCGTCGTCGGGCATGCCGTCGCAGGCCGCCTGGACCTGGGCGTAGGTGAGCCGCGCCGCCGAGCGCATGGTGGCGCGCACAAAGGCGTGGCGCAGCGGGGCGCCGTCGGCGTCGATCCACAGGTGCGCCGCCAGGCACGGGCGGTCCTCGCCCGGGTTCAGCGAGCACCACCCGTTGGAGAGCGCTTCGGGCAACATCGGCACCACCCGGTCGGGCAGGTAGACCGAGTTACCGCGCTCATAGGCGCAGGAGTCCAGGGCGTCGCCGGGCCGCACGTACCAGGCCACGTCGGCGATGGCCACCAGCAGGTGCCAGCCGCCGGGGTTGTCCGCGTCGCTGTCGGGCCCGGCCCACACGGCGTCGTCGAAGTCCCGGGCGTCGGCGCCGTCGATGGTGACCAGGGGCACGTCCCTCAGGTCGTCGCGGCCTTCCGGCGGCGCCGCGCCTGCGGCCGCCGCCTGGGCCAGGGCGTGGTCGGTGAACTGGGTGGGGATGCCGCATTCGTGGAGGGTGATCAGGCTGATGGACTCAGGCCCCCCCGTCTTCTCCAGGCGCTCGATCACCTGCGCCCGGCGGGGACCCAGGCGCCGCCCGGGCAGGACCTTGGCCCGGACCAGGTCGCCGGGTTGGGCGCCCAGGGAGTCGCCGGGGCCGACGACGAAGTCGCTCCTGGCGCGGCGGTCGGTGGACCTCAGGCGTCCCTGGCCGTCGCCGGCTTCGTAGACGCCCAGAACATGGGACGGGCGGGCGTCGATGCGGCGCATGGTCCGGCCCTCGTAGGCGACGCCGCCGGAGACCGCGTCGCGCACCCGGGCAAGACGGGCCAGCACCCTGTCCCCGGGACCCAGCGCCGGCCGTCCCCGTTTCTCCGGCGCCATGGTTATGACCGGCGGCGGGGCGTCGCCCTCCCACGCCAGCGGACGGGCCAGAACTTCGCCGTCCGTATCCGTGCCGGTGATCTCGACCACGGCGACGGCCGGCAACACGCCCGCTTTGGCGCTACGGCGCTTGCGGCGCGACGGCAGCGAGCCGTCCTCTTCCATGTCCCGCAACACCCGTTTGAGACGCGCGCGCTGGCTGGTATCCAGGCGAAAGGCGCGGACGATTTCGCGCTTGCCGACCGGGGCCGGGCTTTCCGTTACGAAGCGGAGGATGTCTTCCCGGCTGGGGAAAGGCGCGGATTTCTGTCGGCTCTTGGTCAATGGCTAGTACCCTCTATCACAATAGGACGGTAGGTGTGACGGCCATGGGCGGCCGTCGGACGTCGTCGCGCGGCACTCGTGATGGGCCCCCATCAGGTGGAGGCGCGCTCCTCGCCGAATGATCACCCATGGCCGTCACACGTGTCATCCTATTGTGATAGAGGGTGCTGGTACTCATCTGCATAAATTCACGCCACATACGATCGCATTTCCCGGCGTTTGCGGTGGACGGCGCAACGCGGCACGCCGGCGGCCTGGCCGGATGACCTCGGAAGACCGTCGTATGTCACACCAAGTTATGCAAGGGAGTAGTAGGATCAGTCGCGTGCCGGGGCGGCGTTTTTCGGGGTCTTGCGGGCGCCCGTTTTCCGGGCACGGGAATTCGCGCCGGCGGACTTGCCGGCGCCGGTTTTCCTGCGGCCGGTCTTTTTTCCCGCCCTGGCCGCCTTGGCGGCCAGGATTTCTATCGCCGCGTCGAGGTCGAGGGTGTCCACAGACACGCCCTTGGGCAGGTTGGCGCGCACGGTACCGTGCTGCACGTACGGGCCGAAGCGCCCGCTGCGCTGGGTGATGGGTCTGCCGTCGGCCGGGTGCTTGCCCAGGGTTTTCGCCGGCGCCTTTTTCGGCGCTTCGGCGATGACGGTCACGGCCCGGTTGAGGCCGATGGTCAACACGTCGTCGTCGCCCTTCAACGACACGTAACCGCCGGCGTGCCGGAGGTAGGGGCCGTAGCGGCCGATGCCGGCGACGATGGGCTCCCCGGTTTCCGGGTGGAGTCCGACCTCGCGGGGCAGCGCCAGCAACGCCAGCGCCCGGTCCAGGTCGACCGCGGCCGGGTCCATGTCCTTGGGCAACGACGCCCGCTTCGGCTTGTTCTTACCCTCGGGCTCGCCGAGCTGCACGTAGAACCCGTAGGGGCCCTTGCGCAACGAAACCTCGAGCCCGCTTTCGGGATCGCGTCCGAGGGCGCGGGGACCGTCGCCGCCGCCGGCCGTCGACGGCTCGTCCCCATTGGCCACCACCAGCGGGCGCGTGTGGCGGCAGTCGGGATAGTTGGTGCAACCGATGAAGGCCCCGAACTTGCCCAACTTGAGAGTCAGGCGGCCGTCGTCGCAACCGGGGCAGGCGCGGGCATCCCCGCCGCCGGCGTTCTCGGGGAAGAAGTGGGGACCGAGCACGTCGTCCAGCGCCGTCAGGACGTCCTTGATGCGCAGCTCGCGGGTATCCTCCACGGCCTTGCTGAAGGCGTTCCAGAACTCGCGCAGCACCACCTTCCAGTCGACGCGCCCGCCGGAGATATCGTCGAGCTTGCCCTCCAGGTCGGCGGTGAAGGTGTACTCCACGTACCGGCGGAAGAAACTGGTCAGGAACGCGGTGACCAGGCGACCCCGGTCCTCGGGCACGAAGCGGCGTTTTTCCAGGAGCACGTAGTTGCGGTCCTGGAGCACCGAGATGATGGAGGCATAGGTGGACGGGCGGCCGATGCCCAATTCCTCCAGGCGTTTGACCAGGCTGGCCTCGCCGTACCTGGGCGGCGGCTGGGTGAAGTGCTGCTCCGGCTCGATGCGGGTGCGATCCACCGCCTCGCCTTTCTTCAGGTCGGGCAGGATGGTTTCGCTGTCCTCGTCCTCGCCATTGTCGCGGCCTTCCCGGTAGACCCTGAGGAAGCCGTCGAACGCCACCACCGAGCCGGTGGCGCGCAAGCTCGCGGCGCCGTCGCCCGAGGTCACGTCCACGGCCACCTGGTCGAGGACGGCAGACGCCATCTGGCTGGCCACGGTGCGCTTCCAGATAAGGGCGTAAAGCCGCCGTTGGTCGTTGTCCAGGTGGCGCGCCACGTCTTCGGGGCGCCGCGCGATGTCGGTGGGGCGGATGGCCTCGTGGGCCTCCTGGGCGTTCTTGGCCTTGGCCTTGTAGATCCTGGGCGTCTGCGGCAGGTAGGCCGCGCCGTAATCGGCGCCGATGAGGCGGCGGCACGCGGCAACGGCCTCGCCGGCTATCTGCACGCCGTCCGTGCGCATGTAGGTGATCAGGCCGACGGTTTCGCCGCCGATGGCGAATCCCTCGTACAGCTTCTGCGCCATCTGCATTGTGCGCTTGGTGCCGAAGTGGTGTTTGCGCGCCGCCTCCTGCTGCAGGGTCGAGGTGGTGAACGGCGCCGCCGGGTGGCGGTGGGTCTTCTTGCGCTCCACCCGCTCGACGGCGAAGTCGCGGCTTTCGATGACGGCGACGGCGGCCCGCGCCGCGGCCTCGTCGGAGAGCGCCAGCTTGTCCAGCTTGTCCCCGTCGAGGTGGGTGAGCTGGGCGGTGAACGACGTCCCCGATCGGGTGCGGAAGTCCGCCTCCACGGTCCAGTATTCCCGCGCCGTGAAGGCCTCGATCTCGGTCTCGCGTTCGCAGATCAGGCGCAGCGCCACCGACTGCACGCGCCCGGCCGAGCGGCTGCCGGGCAGCTTGCGCCACAACACCGGCGACAGGGTGAAGCCGACAAGGTAGTCCAGCGCCCGGCGCGCCAGATAGGCGTCGATGAGCTCCCGGTCCAACTCCCGGGGGTGGTTGAACGCCTCGAGGACCGCGGTCTTGGTGATCTCGTTGAAGACCACGCGCTTGACGTCCACGCCGTCGAGCGCATTGAGTTGATCGAGCACTTCGCGCATGTGCCACGAGATGGCCTCGCCCTCGCGGTCCGGGTCGGTGGCCAGATAGAGGTGCTGGGCGCCCTTCAGGGCGCGGGCGATCTCGTTGATGTGCTTGCGCGCCTTGGGGTCCACCTCCCAGTCCATGGCGAAGTCCGCGTCGGGGCGCACCGAGCCGTCCTTGGACGGCAGGTCACGGATGTGGCCGTAGCTGGCGAGCACGGTGTAGGACGCGCCCAGATACTTGTTGATGGTTTTTGCCTTGGCCGGTGACTCGACGACGACGACGTTCATGGAATTCCGTTACAGCTCCTGAACCAACGAAACCTGGTTCCCCGGATGGCGTTCCAGGCGGCCCGCCAGTTCCAGTTCCAAGAGGACCATGGATACAACGGCAAAGGAGAATTGGCAGTTACGGATGATTTCGTCAACCATCACCGGTCCGGGACCGAGCAATTCCTCGATGTCCGTGCGGGCGGTATGAAGCTCGCTTTCCCCCGGCGGCTCCGGTGACGGGGCTGAAAAAACAATGGGTTCGGTCTCGGCGAGGGGGGGCGGGGCCATCTCGTTCAGCACAGCGAACACGTCGTCCGCGGATTCGGTCAGCGTCGCCCCCTGGCGGATCAGGTCGTTGGTCCCGCGCGCCCTGGGGTCGAGGGGCGATCCGGGGACGGCGAACACCTCGCGCCCCTGCTCCAGCGCCAGGCGGGCGGTGATCAGCGAGCCCGAGCGGGGACTGGCCTCGACCACGACGACGCCCCTGGACAGCCCCGAAATCAGGCGGTTGCGGCGCGGAAAGTGCCGCGCCTGGGGCCGGGTGCCGGGCGGCATCTCGCTCATCAGCACGCCGCGCTCGCGGATGTCCGCGTACAGCCCGGCCGCTTCTTCCGGATAGACCACGTCGATGCCGCCGGCGAGCACGGCCGCGGTGCCGGTCTCCAGCGCGCCTTCGTGGGCGCTGGAGTCGATGCCCCGGGCCAGGCCGGAAACCACCAGCAGGCCACCCGATCCCAGGTCGCCGGCCAGCCGGCGGGCGAACCGCCGGCCGTTCAGCGACGCGTTGCGGGCGCCGACCACGGCGATGGCGGTCCTCTCCAGCAGATGGGCGTGGCCGATGACGCCGAGCAGCGGCGGCGCATCGTCGATGTGGGCGAGCAGGGCGGGGTAGCCGGCCTCCCCGCGGGCGATCAGCCGCGCGCCCAGGCTGTCCAGCGCCTCCATCTCGCGCTCGGCGGCGGCCTTGGGACAGACCTTGATCTTCCTGGCGCCGCCGCCGCGCCGGGCCAGTTCCGGCAACGCCTCGAGCGCCGCACCGGCCGAGCCGAAACGCTCGACCAGCCTGTGGAAGGTTATGGTGCCGACGTTTTCCGAGCGGATCAGCCTGAGCCAGGCCAGCTTCTCGGGCCCCGCGAGCGGGCGGTCCGGGCTTTTGCTCATGGCGCGGGACTGTGGGCCATGGCCTGAGAGCGCGTCAAGGAGGCCGGTGGAGGTCGGTGAAACGCGTGCATCGCCAAAAAACCGAGTTCATGTCTCGACGAAAAATTGAATGTTCATGTTATGTTCTAGCACGGGATTCGTTCCCAAACAAGGGACAAACCGAAGAAAGGGTGCCGCGCACGGGACACGGCCTCGGCGCCTTCGTGCGCGGACGTAGAGAATCCACGTGTCGTGTTCGACGGTCGCGGCCGGTCAGTTCGGCGCGCCGGCCTTCTCCTTCGCCCCGATTTTCGATTCCTCCCCCTTCAGCAGGCGGCGGATGTTGGCCTGGTGGCGCACGATGGCGAGCACGGCGAGGGCGGCGGCGAGGCCTATGCGGGGCCCGTCGGCCAGCCATTGCATGGTGAACGGCGCGGCCATGATCGCCACCAGGGCGGCCAGCGAGGAATAGCGGAACACGGCCGCGACCAAGAGCCAGGTCAGGCACGCCAGCAGCCCCACCGGCCAGGAGACGGCGAGGAGCACGCCCAGCGTGGTCGCCACCCCCTTGCCGCCCCTGAAACGCAGCCAGACGGGGAAGTTGTGGCCGATCACGGCGGCAAACCCGGCGATCAGGCCCATGCCCACGCCCCAGGGCGCCAGGGCGAGGGCCGCCACCGCCCCCTTGCCGCCGTCCAGCAGCAAGGTGGCCGCCGCCAGGGCCTTGCTGCCGGTGCGCAGCACATTGGTGGCGCCGATGTTGCCCGAGCCCAGCCGGCGGATATCGCCCAGCCCGGCGGCGCGGGTCAGCACCAGGCCGAAGGGGATGGAGCCGAGCAGGTACCCGGTGGCGGCGGCAAGAAGATGCCACCAGGTGAGCGCCGCGCCGCCCTCGGGCATGGCTCAGCCTTCCCGCCCGTAAACGGCCCGGCCGTCGACCACGGTGCGCAGCACCCGCCCCTGCACCGGGCGGCCGTCGAAGGGCGAGTTCTTGGACTTGCTCAGCAGGTCGTCGGCGACCACCTTCCAGGCGCGGTCGGGGTCGAACAGGGTGAGGTCCGCCGGCAGGCCCTTTTCCAGCCGTCCGGCGCGCAGCCCCAGCACGTCCGCCGGCGCGCAGGTGAGCAGGCGCAGCACGTCGGTGAGCGACATCTGCCCGTTCTGATAGAACTCGAGGGACACCGGCAGCAGGGTCTCGAGCCCGATGCCGCCGCAGGCGGCCTGGGCGAAGGGCAGGCGCTTGGCGTCCTCGTCGTGGGGGGCGTGATCGGAGGCGATGGCGTCGATGGTGCCGTTCTTCAACCCGTCGACCACCGCCTGGCGGTCGGCCTCGGCGCGCAGCGGCGGCGACAGCTTGGCGAAGGTCCTGTAATCGCCCACCGCGGTCTCGTTGAGGGCGAAATAGGGCGGCGCCGTGTCGCAGGTTACGTTCAACCCGCGGGCCTTGGCCCGGCCCACGGCCTCGATGGCCTCGGCGGTGGAGACGTGGGCGAAATGGATCCGCCCGCCGGTCATCTCGACCAGCCGGATGTCCCTCTCCACGATGATGATCTCGGCGGCGCGGGGGATGCCCTGCAGGCCCAGCCGGGTCGCCGTTTCGCCGGCGTTCATGGCGCCGTCCTCGGCGAGGCTCGATTCCTCCGGGTGCTGGACGATCAACAGCCGATAGGTGCCGGCGTAGCTGAGCGCCCGGCGCATGACCTGGGCGTCGCCCACCGCCTTGACGCCGTCGGTGAAGGCGACCGCCCCGGCCTCGGCCAGCATGCCCATTTCGGCCAGGGCCCGGCCTTCCAGGCCCTTGGTCACGGCGCCATAGCAGTACACCTTGGTCAGCCCCAGCAGGCGTGCCCGGCGGGCGATGAACTCCACCACCGACATGTCGTCGATCACCGGATTGGTGTTGGGCAGACACACCATCGTGGTGATGCCGCCGGCCGTCGCCGCCCGTCCCCCCGAAGCCAGCGTGCCCTTGTGTTCGTCGCCCGGCTCGCGCAGTTGCACGCGGATGTCGACCAGTCCCGGGATCAGGCAGTGGCCGCCGCAGTCGACCACCTTGATGCCCTCGGGCACCCCTTCGGCGAACAGCCCGGCGCCGAAGTCGGCGATGACCTCGCCCTCGGTCAGCAGGGCCCCGGGCGCGTCCAGGCCCGAGGCCGGATCCACCAGGCGGGCGTTGACGTAGGCCACCCGGCCCAGGGATTCGCTGGGCTTGCCCGCCATCAAAGGTTCCTCTGCTCCGCTTCGGGCTGGTTGAGGGTGAGGAGCTCGAGGCAGGCCATGCGCACCGCCACGCCCATCTCCACCTGCTCGCGGATGGCGCTGCGGCCGAAGTCGTCGGCCACTTCCGAATCGATCTCCACGCCCCGGTTCATCGGGCCCGGGTGCATGATGAGGGCGTCCGGCTTGGCGCTGGCGAGCTTTTCATAGTCGAGGCCGAAGAAGTGGAAGTATTCGCGGATGGACGGGAAAAAGTTGCCGTGCATGCGCTCGATTTGCAGGCGCAGCATCATGACGATGTCGCAGTCCTCCAGGCCCTGCCTCATGTCGTGGAACACCTCCACGCCGAGCCGTTCCACGCCCTCCGGGATCAAGGTTCTGGGCGCGATCAGGCGCACCCGCGCCCCCATGGTGTTGAGCAGGTGGATGTTGGACCGGGCGACGCGCGAATGCACGATGTCCCCGCAGATGGCCACCATAAGGCCCTGGAGCCGGCCCCTGCGCCGGCGGATGGTCAGCGCGTCGAGCAGCGCCTGGGTCGGGTGTTCGTGGCTTCCGTCTCCGGCGTTGATGACCGCGCAGTTGACCTTCTCCGACAACAGCTTGGCGGCGCCGGCATCGGGATGGCGCAAGACCAGGACATCGGGATGCATGGCGTTCAGCGTCATCGCCGTGTCGATCAGGGTCTCGCCCTTCTTGATCGAGCTGGTGGACACCGACATGTTGATGACGTCGCTGCCCAGCCGCTTGCCCGCCAGCTCAAACGACGTGCGCGTGCGGGTCGAAGCCTCGAAAAACAGATTGATGATGGTGCGTCCGCGCAGCACCGACTTCTTCTTGTCGATCTGGCGGTTCTGCTCGACGTAGGATTCGGAGCGGTCGAGCAGAAGCGTTATGTCGTCCGGCGACAGGCCTTCGATGCCAAGCAGGTGGCGGTGCGCAAACTGAACGGTGTCCGAGGCGCCATCGATCATGAACCGGCACTATAAGGCCGCCGCGCCGGACAGCGCAAGGCGGGACGCCCGCCGGTGCAACGGCGGACGGGGCCCCGCCCATCAACCATGGTGCCCCTCGCCGCCTTGTCAGGAATTGTCGCGGAACGGTCCCCATATTCACATTATCCCTATGCCGGCCGGTGACGCCGCCGGGGAAACGGCGTGGAACAAGACTACCCAGCAGGCTGCTGAAGAGCTGTCCTATGCCGCCCATGCGAGGTTTTCAGCATCCTGCGAGCGACATGGCGATCACATTCAGGCCCGTTTCCGCGATCTTTCTCTCCAAGAACCTGGAATCGTTGACCGGCGACGCTGCGGCCCTGATCGCGCCGGGCCGAAAACCCGTGACGGCCGGACACGAGCCGTTGGCCGAGACCTTTGAGCGGGCCTCCCGCCTGGAGGCCGCACGGCCATGATACCGTTCGTTTCCGTGTCCCTCAGGGCCGCCGTTCCGATTCTCCTGATCGGATTCGCCGCTTTCATGATTACCTTCACCCTGTTCCACAGCGTGCCCAAGGTGGAGCGGGAGATGGAGGATAAGGCGCACCGCCTGGCGTCCAATACCCTGAGCCACCTTCGGGGCACCCTGGAGTACCTGTACCGAAGGGGCGATACGGACCGGGCACGGCGGGAGGTTGCGGACACCGGGTCCAATCCGGAACACAAGATCGTTCTCGTGCTGGATGCAAACGATTCGATTATCGCGTCCACGCGCCCGGCGTGGCTTGGCCGCCCCATCGCGGAGATCGATGCACCCTACGACGCCGCCGCCGCCCGGGAGGCCAGAAAAGGCCGCCACGGCCAGGTGATCCTGGCGCCGGATCGCCGGTCCTTCCTCGGCTACGCCCGTGTAAGACTGGGGGCCGAGCGCGATGCGCCGCGGCCGTCCGCAACCGGCCTCTTGTTCATCCAGCGCGATGTCAGCCGGGCCAAGGCGGCGGCCCGCCGGCATGTCCTCGACCAGACCATGTACTCGCCCCTGTTCATCGGCACCCTGGCGGTGCTGTTTTGGCTGGCGTCCCACTTCATCGTTGGCCGGCGTTTGGCCCGGCTGCTCGAGGCGGCCGATAAACTTGCCGGTGGTGACCTGACGGCGCGCAGTGGGCTCACGGGCGGTGACGAACTGGGCCGGGTGGGCCGCGCCTTCGACAACGTGGCCCGCCAGATCGCCGACGCGCAGGCCCGGCTGGTGCAGAACGAGGAACGGTCCAGGGACATGGCCGAAGTGGCCTCGGACTGGCTCTGGGAAATGGACGAAAACCTGCGGTTCTCGTATTTCTCGGAGCGGTTTGGGCCGGTGACGGGGGTCGATCCGGTCCACGTGCTGGGCAAGACCCGCGCCGAGGCGGGAAAGGGAGATACCGGCGACAAAAAATGGCGCGATCATCTGGCCGACCTCGAGGCACACCGGCCGTTCCGGGATTTCCGGTACGAGTTCTATGTGCCCGATGGCCGGACGCTCCATCTCAGGATCAGCGGCAGGCCCGTCTTCGACGCCGATGGGGTGTTCCGGGGCTATCGCGGCGTCGGCACCGACATCACCTCCCGCCGACGGGCGGAAGAGGCGCTGCGCGCGAGCGAGGAGCGGTTCCGCGGTGCCATCGAGAGCCTGCACGAAGGCTTCGCCCTTTACGACGCCGAGGACCGCCTGGTCATTTGCAACGCCGTGTACCGGCACCTGCATTCCGGCATCGAGGAATTGCTGGTGCCCGGTGCGCGTTTCGGGGACCTTCTCAACGCCAGCGTCGAGCGGGGCCTCCTTGCCGGGGCCGCCGGCCGCGAGGAAGAGTTCATCCGCGAGCGCCTTGAACAGCACCGCAACCCGAAAGGCTCCGTCGAGCGAAAACTGACCGACGGCCGGTGGTTCGTCATTACGGAGGGCCGGACCCCCGACGGGGGAACGTACGCGGCACTGCGGGACATCACGATGCTCAAGCGGCGCGAGGCGGCCCTGCGCGAGAGCGAGGCGTTGTTCAGGGCCGTGGTCAACCACTCGCCGGCCAAGATCCATATCAAGGATGCACAGGGGCGCTATACCCTGATCAACCGGGAAGCCGAGAAGCTGTTCGGCGTCACCGACGAAGAGGGCCGGGGCAAGACCTCCCATGAAATTTTCTCCCGGGAACTGGCCGATTCCTTTGCCGCCCATGATCAGGCCGTGTTGGAATCCGGGCAGATCGTCGAGGTGGAGGAAGAGTGGCAGCGCGAGGGCGGGCTCCGCACCTATCTCACCGTCAAGTTTCCGATCCGCGACGCCGCCGGTGAGATCGTCGCCGTCGGCGCCATCGGCACCGACATCACCGAACGCAAGCGGGCGCAGGAGGCAAGAGAGCGGCTGGCCTTGGCGATCGACGGGCTTGCCGAGCACGTCGTCCTGTTCGACTCGGACGACCGCATCGTGCTGGCCAATGCCGCCTGGCGCGAACTGAACAAAGACATCATCGAAACGACGGTGCCCGGCACCCGCTTCGAGGACCACCTCCGGGCCGGCATCAAGGCCGGCCTTTTTCCCGAGGCGGTGGGCCGCGAGGAGGAATGGCTGGGCTGGCGCATGGAACACCATCGCAATCCGAAAGGGGCGTTCGAGGTGGAACGCCAGGACAGGCGTTGGATTCTGATCAACGAACAGCGGCTGCCGGACGGCGGTACGATCCTTATCGTCAGCGACATTACCGAACGCAAGCGCGCCGAGGAGGCGCTGCGCGCGAGCGAGGAGCGGTTCCGCGGTGCCATCGAGAGCCTGCACGAAGGCTTCGCCCTTTACGACGCCGAGGACCGCCTGGTCATTTGCAACGCCGTGTACCGGCACCTGCATTCCGGCATCGAGGAATTGCTGGTGCCCGGTGCGCGTTTCGGGGACCTTCTCAACGCCAGCGTCGAGCGGGGCCTCCTTGCCGGGGCCGCCGGCCGCGAGGAAGAGTTCATCCGCGAGCGCCTTGAACAGCACCGCAACCCGAAAGGCTCCGTCGAGCGAAAACTGACCGACGGCCGGTGGTTCGTCATTACGGAGGGCCGGACCCCCGACGGGGGAACGTACGCGGCACTGCGGGACATCACGATGCTCAAGCGGCGCGAGGCGGCCCTGCGCGAGAGCGAGGCGTTGTTCAGGGCCGTGGTCAACCACTCGCCGGCCAAGATCCATATCAAGGATGCACAGGGGCGCTATACCCTGATCAACCGGGAAGCCGAGAAGCTGTTCGGCGTCACCGACGAAGAGGGCCGGGGCAAGACCTCCCATGAAATTTTCTCCCGGGAACTGGCCGATTCCTTTGCCGCCCATGATCAGGCCGTGTTGGAATCCGGGCAGATCGTCGAGGTGGAGGAAGAGTGGCAGCGCGAGGGCGGGCTCCGCACCTATCTCACCGTCAAGTTTCCGATCCGCGACGCCGCCGGTGAGATCGTCGCCGTCGGCGCCATCGGCACCGACGTTACCGAAAGCAAGAAGGCGGAGGAACGCATCCGCCACCTGGCCACCCATGACGTCCTCACCGGCCTGCCCAACCGTGCGCTCGGCATGGACCGGCTTTCACAGGCGTTGGCAATGGCCAGGCGCAATGTCGCCATGACGGCGCTGGTGTTCGTCGATCTGGACGGCTTCAAGGGGATCAACGACACCCACGGCCACGAGGCCGGAGACCGTGTGCTCAAGGAGGTGGCCGGACGGCTGAGCTCCTGCGTCCGCGAAACCGACACGGTGGCCCGGTTCGGGGGCGACGAGTTCCTCCTCGTGCTGACGGCCATTACCGACAAGTCGACGGTTACCGCCGTGGTCGAAAAGGTTCTTGATTCCCTGTCCCGGTCTTTTGCCGTGGACGGGCGGGTGACGCCGCTCGGCGCCAGCATCGGCGTCGCCCTCTATCCCGGGGACGGAGAAACGCCCGAAGAGCTGTTCAGGCGCGCCGACAGGGCCATGTACGCGGCCAAGGCCGCAGGCAAGAACAGCTACCGCTTCGCCACCCGCGAACAGGCAACGACCTCCGCCAGGGCTTGACGTTTAGCCCGGAAGGATGGCCGAAACCGACCCGCCGGCCAGGGCGTCCAGCGCCCCTTGCAGGATGTAGGCGGCGGCGGCCTTGTCGATCACCTGGGCGCGGCGCCGGCGCGACATGTCCGCCTCCCTGATCAGCATGCGCTCCACCGCCGCCGTGGACAGGCGTTCGTCCCAGAACGCGATTGCGATTTCCATCCGCTCCAGCAGGTTGGCGGCGAACTGGCGCACCGACTGACAGCGCCGGCCTTCTGTGCCGTCCATCTGGACCGGCAGTCCGATGACCAGGCCGCCGACGCCGTGCTCGTCGATGGTCCGGCGCAGGCGCTCGGCGTCTTTCGCGAACGTGGTGCGCCGCAGCGTCTGATAGGGCGTGGCAATGGTGAGCGTGACATCGGAAAGCGCCAGCCCGACCGTCTTCGATCCCACGTCCAGGCCGAGAAGGCGGCCATCGGGCGCAAGCTCCGCCTTCAGTTCCTGCAAGGTCTTGATCGCCATGGGATCCGTCCCGCCCGCTCGTTCCCGGCGCCGGCCACAGTACTGCCCCCGAGCGGGCGAAGTCGAGCCCGCACCGGGCCCCGGGCGCGACCGGGAAAAGACAGTGGAGGGAGCCCATCCAGTCGACTATCATGTCCGGTAACCCATTGGTATTCCTGGCCGGGTGGGGGGCTGACACGACATGGGGACGGTTGCCGCCCGTTGCCGGAAAAAGCGAACCAAGCGGGTCCGTATTGCGGTTCTGGTCCTGGTTGCCGGCCTCGTCCATGCCGGGGCCGGCGGCGCGCAGGAAACGTTCCTCGGCGTTGCCGTGGAGCCCGCCTCGGGGACCTACCTGGTGTTGAAGCCCGTCAACGTCCGCGCCGGGCCGACGACCAGCGCCAAGCGCCTCGGGCGCCTGAAGAAGGGCGACAAGGTCCAAGCCGTCGGCCAGGCCGGGGACGCCGCGTGGCTGGCCGTGGCAAAGGACGGCAAGGACCTGGGGTTCGTGTACGCACCCGTGCTGCTTCCCCTGATCGACGGCTCCCTGGCCTGGGACCTCACCGGGAAGGCTTCCGTTCCCGGCGGGCCGTCTTGCGATTACGCCGTCCATTTCGAAGGCAAGAGCGCGGTCGAGGGCGAATTCTTCGAATTCGCCGATTACGAGGTCACCTACCGCTGCGACTACAAGGGCGCGAAGATCGACATCCCGGCCCTCATGTTCATCACCGAGGCGCCCTACCAGCTTTCCCAAAACCAGGTCTACCAGATCAGCATCGACATCCTGGAGATCGAAAACGGCTATGACGAGATTTTCTCCACGATCCTGCTGTATAAGCGCAAGGAAGAGAAAGTCGTATTCGACAGCGTCACCCTGAAGGAATTCCGTGCCGAGCCGCCGGTGGCGGAAAGACCCGCCAAGACCGTCGGCGCCGCGCTCGCCGTGGCGGTCGAGATCGCCCCCGGCGCATGGAACAGCAAAGTGTGGGAGGTCCTCGCCCGGGCCCAGGGTCCAAACCGCTAGAGTTAACGTTCACGGGCCCGGGATCCACGGTGCCGCCGCACCAACGCCGGGCCGCCGTCCCCTTTCCCGCCCGGCCCCAAGGGTGTTACCTTCCCGGCCGCGCCCCCGGGGGACCATGTCCCGGTTTCCCGTTTCCCGGGGCGCCCGTGCTTTTTGTGGAGACGCGACCCATGGCGCTGGACAAGGCCACCGTCAAGGCCATCGCCTTCCTCGCCCGCATCAAGGTGCCGGAAGAGGACCTGGAACACCTGGCCGGCGAGATGTCGAACATCCTCGGCTGGGTCGAGCAGCTGGGCGAGGTGGACACCTCCGGTGTCGAGCCGATGACCGGCGGCGCCGAGACCACCTTGCCCCAACGCGAGGACTCGGTGACCGACGGCGACGCACGGGACCAGGTGCTGGCCAACGCGCCGGAGGCGGAGGATGGCTTCTACGCCGTCCCCAAGGTGCTCGAATGACGGCGGCGCTCACCGACCTCACCCTGGCCGAGGCCCGTGACGGCCTTCAGGCGGG
>Ga0209997_10000334_pt1 | contig 15525 bp, 11 predicted proteins | sample CR04metaG_FD_182079 | JGI IMG/M metagenome (GOLD analysis project Ga0209997, IMG submission 182079) | Deep subsurface microbial communities from Mariana Trench to uncover new lineages of life (NeLLi) - CR04 metaG (SPAdes) (version 2) | ecosystem: Environmental > Aquatic > Marine > Ocean trench...
GCGCATCGTCAAAACTTTTCGACGCCCGCCGACGGGCCGCATACGCGACCGCAACGGCGGCTTACCAAGGCTTTCGGACGGCGTCGCGCACGCTTCGCGATGCCCCGCATCGCCACGGCGCACGCTTAGGGCCGAAAACCTTGGTCAGCCGGCTCGTCGGGTCATGATCAGCGCCCCTTGGTATGAGGCCGCCCGCGCCGCCCCCTGACAAGTCCATATTCCTGCCGCGTCGGGGGTTTGAGCTTCCGGGGACGGCTGGCGTCCAGGGGGCGGACAAACCGCCGTCGGAAATCCCATGTTGAACATGTGCTCCCTCTGCGACAGAATCATGACACCTGATCTTGCCGTAAGAAGCGTCGCCAACGCGGCGGCCCGCATCCGCCGGACGTTCCCGGCCGCCACGCAGAATTGGAGGGCACGTGAAGGGGGTTGAGAAACCAGGATCCCCGGCACCGCGGCACCCGGTGACCATGCGCGGCGAACGGGACCGTTTCGTCGCCCTGGCCTTTTGCTGGGCGGACCTTCTTCTGGAGTTGGATTCCAGTGAGACGGTGGTGTTCGCCGCCGGCGCCGCGCAGCCTTTGCTCGGCCGGCCGGCGGAGGATCTTGTCGGCCTTGCCTTGCCGGAACTGATCGTCGAGCGGGACCGTTCGCTGGTACAGGCCCTGCTGGGGATCGCCCGCAAGCACGGGCGGATCGAAAATGTTGGTGTGCGCCTGCAAGGTGCGCGGGGGACCACCCCCCTCCTCACCTTTACCGGCTACCGCCTGGAGGAGCTGGAGGGACACTACTTCCTGGCCTTCCGGATGGGCGCGCCGGGGCGCGAGGAAGGCGCCGGCCGTCACCTGACCCGCGACGCCGAAAGCGGACTTTATGACGCCGCGGCGTTCACCGAGGTGGTGAGCCGGCATCTGCGACCCGGGGACAAAGGCGTGGACGACAGCCTGATGACCCTGCTCCTGCTGCCCGACTACGCCTCTTTTAGCGCCCGCCTGGACGCCGTGGCGAACCGGGATCTTCTCACCACCTTCGGCGCCTGCCTGCGCGCCCATTCGGTGGACGGGGACGCCGCGGCGCGCATCGGCACGGACCGCTGGGGCCTGCTCCACAGTCCCGGTCTCGATATCGCGGACCTGGAAACGCAGTTGCAAGAGATCGCCCGCAACGTCGATCCCGCCGGCGAGGGGGTGAGGGTGGAATCGGCGACCGTGGAAGTGGATACGGAAGAGGTCCGCGGCGGGGACCTGGCCAACGGCCTGATCTACGCCATCAACCGTTTTCGCACCGCCAGGGGAAAGGACTTTACCATCAAGAGCCTGTCCACCAGCATTTCCTCCCTGGTGTCCGCGGCGGCCAGATCCGTCAACGCCTTCAAACGGGTCGTCGCCGATGCCGATTTCAACGTCGCGTTCCAGCCGATCATCGACGTGACGACCGGGGACATCCACCATTACGAGGCCCTGGTCCGCTTCCACACGGAAGAGCGCAGGCAATCGTCCTATGAATACATCACCTTTGCCGAGGAAACCGGGCTCATTCAGGATTTCGACCTGGCCATGGTGCGAAAGGTCCTGGGCTGGCTGTCCAAGGCACCGCGCAACAAGGGATACATCGTGGCGGTGAATGTGTCCGGACACTCGGTGGCGTCGTTGGCGTTCGTCGCCGCGCTCCACAACCTGTTGAAGGACAACACCTGGGCCCGCCGCCGCCTGATGTTCGAGATCACGGAATCGGCGCGCATGGAAGACCTTGTCGTCGCCAACCGGTTTATCCAGGGCCTGCGCGGAGAAGGATACACGGTCTGCCTGGACGACCTCGGGGCGGGCGCCGCCAACTTCGAGTACCTGAGCGCCCTGGAGGTGGACGTGGTCAAGCTGGACGGCTCCGCCGTGCGCAGCGCCCAGACGACACACCGGGGCAAGGCCTTCCTTATCTCGCTCGCCAACCTCTGCCGTGACCTGGACGTCCTCACGGTGGCCGAAATGGTGGGCGACGAGAAGAGCCTGGAATTCGTCAGGGAATGCGGTGTCCAGTATGCCCAGGGCTATCTCTTCGGCAGGCCTTCGACGGATATCCGGTCTTTCGAAAAGACGGTGCCGGCGGACCTGTTCCCGGCCCGCAGGCGAAGCACGCGTCCAACCCGGGGCTAGTGAATTCGTACGTGTGGGTACTAGCACGCGGCGCCGCGTTGCGGGTACACTACGCCCCGCGGGAACGGGGAACGGCTTCCCTTTCCAGCGGATTCCACGAGATGCCGAAAGACACCGGGAAAGCCCGGAAAGCCATGTCCAAGGATCGCTCCGCCAACGCTTCCGGTAGCGGCGAACCGGCCGCTTCGCAAACGGCCCCCGCCCGAGGGGACGAAAGCGGCCGGGGCCTGCCGGCCGACTATCCCGGCCCGGCCCTGCTCGTCCGCGCCGACGGTTCGGTGATCGCCGCCAATGTCAAGGGCGCCGGCCTGGAGAGCCTGTTGCGCCGCGGGACGGCGCCGGAGATCATCGCCCTGATCGACGAGGCGACGGCCCGGTCCAACGTCGTCGCCGGCACCGTTTCGCTCTCCGTAGCCAAAGGGGACGTCCTGTTGGAAATCACCGTGGTGCCCGGGGAGGGGGACGGCAACCTTTTGCTCCTCGCCCGTGACCTGACCATGGAACGCAACCTGCGCTCGGCCCTGGTGGAATCGCGCCAGCGCTACAAGGACCTGGTCGAGGTTTCCAGCGACTTCGCCTGGGAAGTGGGGCCGGAAGGCACTTTCGTCTTCGTCTCGCCGCGGGGCGCCCTGGGGTTTCGCGCCGAGGACCTGGTGGAGCACCGGCCCGCGGAGTTCGTCCTCGACGCCGACGAATACGCGCCCCTGCCCTTTCTCAGCGAATATGCGCTGGAGAACGTGGAGATGTGGATGCGCCGGGCCGACGGCTCGACGGCCTGCGTGATCGCCTCCTCCGTGCCGCTGAGATCCGAGGACGGCGCGTGGCAGGGCACCCGGGGTATCTGCCGGGACGTCACCGAAGAGCGCGCGCGGGAAACGGCGCTCACCCGCGCCCGCCACCGCGAGCAGCTTCTCGACTACATCGTCAACACCATCCGCGACGAGGTGGAGCCGGAAAACATGCTCGCCACGGCCGCCACCGCCACCGCCCGGGCCCTGGGGGCGGCGGGGTGCCGCATCTATCGGCAACGCGAGCCGGGCACCTTCGCGATGGCGGCGGAGTACGGCGAGGCCGAGGGGATCGGAGGGTTGGACGACCTGCTGGCGCGCATGGCGGGCGACAGCGGGGTCGTGGAAACGGAATCCGGAACGTGGCAGATCCTGGCCACGGCCACCCGCTACCGCCAGACCATCAACGGCGCCATCTGCATGTGGAAAGCGGCGGGGCCGGACGGCTGGGACGACGACAACCGCATTCTCATCGGCGAAGTGGCCAGCCAGCTTGGTATCGCCAACGAGCAGATCGCCAACCATGAACACATCGTCAAGCTGTCGCGCACCGACGACATGACGGCGCTGCTCAACCGCCGGGCCTTTTTCGACGAGGAACTGCCCCGGCGGCTGAAACGGCTGGACCGCAGCGGACAGACCGCTTCGCTCTTTTACGTGGACATGGACAACTTCAAGCGGGTCAACGACGTGCACGGCCACCAGCGCGGCGACGAGGCGATCCTGTTCCTGCGCGACCTGCTGATGAGGCACTCGCGGCCCGGCGACGTGGTCGCCCGTCTGGGCGGCGACGAGTTCGCCATGTGGCTGGACGGAATCACCACCGAGGTGGCGACGAAGCGCGTCGAGACCCTGATCGCCGCCAGCAAGGACCTGCGCCGGTTCTCGGGCGACGAGGATCATCCCCTGGGGCTGTCCATTGGCGTCGCCATGTACAATCCCGGCCAGGGCGAAGGTCTGGAGGAACTCCTTGCCCGCGCCGACGCGGCGATGTATGCCGTAAAGCACGCCGGCAAGGGGGGCTTCCGGGTGGCGCCGCCCGCCGGTGCGCCCGGCGATGAGCCGAGCAAGGAGAGCCGTTCGTGAGTGGGCTGGAGACCAAGGTTATAAATCCGGGCACCGCCGCCGACCCCCTCACCTATGAAGAGGCCAAGCACCTCGCCCGTCACGAAGACCTCAAGGTGCGCCGGGCCCTGGCCGCGCGCAAGGACCTCAGGCCCGAGATTCTCTATTTCCTCTCCGAGGACCCGTCGCCCCAGGTGCGTCAGGCGGCGGCCGCCAACACCACCACGCCTAACAAGGCCAACCTGAAATTGGCAGGCGACGCCGATGAGGCCGTGCGCACGGACCTGGCCGAGAAGGTCGCCAAGGTGGTGCCCAAGCTCGGTGCCGACGCGCGCGACACCCACCGCGACACGACTCACGAGGCACTGAAGATCCTGGCCCGCGACCAGATCACGCGGGTGCGCCAGATTCTGTCCGAGACCCTGAAGGACGTGGCCGACGCGCCACCCGAGGTCATCAGGACGTTGGCCCAGGACACCGAGATCGCGGTCGCCGGTCCGGTGCTCGAGTTCTCGCCGATGCTGACGGACGAGGACCTGCTGGAGCTCATCGGAAGCGGTCCCGCGCAAGGGGGCCTGGCCGCCATCTCGCGGCGTGCCCAGGTCCACGAAAGTGTCGCCGAAGCGGTCACTGCCACCGACGACGTTGAAGCCATCGCCGACCTGCTTGCCAACCCCAGCGCCCAGATCCGGGAGGAAACCCTGGACAACCTGATTGACCGCGCGCCCGGAATCGAGCTGTGGCACGCCCCGCTGGTGGCGCGTCCCAAACTGCCGGCGGCGGCGGCCACGCGGCTTGCCCACTTCGTCGCCGACAACCTGCTGGGTGTCCTCCAGGAGCGGGCGGATCTGGACGCCGAGACCCTGGAGTCGGTGAAGACGGTGGTCCGCCAACGCATCGGCGAGGACATGCCAAAGGTCGAAGCCGGTGGCCGCGAGGGCGGCGGCACCTATTCCCCGGACGCCGAAACGCCCGTCGCCGTCGCCAAACGGCTGTACGAAGCGGGCAAGCTGTGGGAAAAGGTCATCGTCCATGCGCTCAACGTCAACGACCACGACTTCGTTCTGACGGCGTTGACGGTGCGGGCGGGACTGCCGGAAGACGTGGTCCAAAAGGTCTTCTCGGCGCGAAGCGCCAAGGGCTTCGTGGCCGTGGCCTGGAAGGGCGGCCTGTCCATGAAACTGGCGGTGGCGATTCAGCAACGAATGGCCCGCATCCCGCCGGCGGAGGTGCTCGGTCCGGTGAAGGGAGAGACCTACCCGCTCAGCGAAGACGAGATGCGTTGGCAACTGGAATTTTTTGGCGATCAGCGCAGCCGGTGAGTCCCGGCTACCCGGCGCCGCCGGGGCGCGGAGAAACATGGGAAGGCCGACCGGTGATCGGTATTCTGAGGCGCCTGATTAAGGGCCTGTCCGGAAACAGACCCGTCGATTACGACCAGGCCAAGGCACTGGCGCGGCATGCGGACCCCAAGGTGCGCGTGGACCTGGCGGCCCGTACCGACGTCAAACCGGAGATCCTCTACTTCCTCGCCGACGACTCCTCGCCGGACGTGCGCCGGGCGATCGCCGCCAACACCGCCGCGCCGCGCCCGGCCGACCTGCTGCTGGCGCGCGACGCCGATGCCCATGTTCGCGCCGGACTGGCCGAGAAAATCGCCAGGCTGGCTCCCGGCCTGACCGCGGACGAGCAGGACAAGGTGCGGCGCATGACGTACGAGGCGCTGGACATCCTGGCCCGCGACCAGGTCCCCCGGGTGCGCCAGATTCTGTCCGAGGCCCTGAAGGACGTGGCCGACGCCCCGCCCGAGGTCATCCACCGGCTGGCGCGGGACGCGGAGCTGATCGTCTGCGGCCCGGTGCTGGAGTTTTCGCCGGTTCTGACCGACGACGACCTGCAGGAGATCATCGCCAGCGCCCCTGTCCAGGGGGCGCTGGGCGCCATTTCCCGGCGCGCCGGCGTCGGAGAAACCGTGGCCGACGCCATCGTCGCCAGCGACGACCTCGAGGCCGTCGCCGAGCTGCTGGCCAACCCCAGCGCCCAGATCCGCGAGGAAACCCTGGACACAATCGTCGACCGGGCCGTGGACATGGAGCCCTGGCACGCTCCCCTGGTGCGGCGCTCCGTCCTGCCGCCGGGGGTTGCCCGGCGGTTGGCCCGCTTCGTTGCCGACCATCTGCTTGAAACCCTGGCCGGGCGCGAGGACCTGGACCCGACATCCGTGGAAGCGGTCCGGACCGAGGTTCGCCAGCGCCTGGATGAAGGCTATTCCGTGGCCGCGGCGACGGGGCAAGAGGCGCAAGGGACGAACACCGAAACGGCGCCTCCGACCCACTCCCTGGAAATGGTCCAGGACCTGCACCGCTCCGGAAAACTGGATGAGGCGACCGTCGCCAATGCGCTCCACTCGGGCGACCACGGGTTCGTGATCGCGGCCCTGGCGGTGCGCGGCGGCTTGGCCGCGGACCTGGTGGAGAAGGTCGTGCGAATCCAGAGCATCAAGGGAGTCGTCGCCCTGGCCTGGAAGGCCGGCCTGTCCATGGACCTGGCCGAGCAATTGCAGCAAAAGCTGGCCGGCATCGCGCCGGGTCAGGTGCTCAAGGCCACCGGCGGGGCCAACTACCCGCTCAGCGAGGACGAGATGAAGTGGCAGCTGGAATTCCTGGGCGACCTGTAGTGGCCTGTATCAGCTAAATCGGAATTTCCAAGCCATGTCCGGCGGATACGTACTTGGGCGTCGGTTTCGAAAATACCGGTGATCGCGCGGCACACCCCGCTTTCTCTGTGCGTCCTCTCTGCGTTTGATTTGTTTTAACGCCGAGGACGCCGAGGACGCCGAGGTACGCGGAGGTACGCCGGGAATTTCGTAAGCGCCCGGCGTTTTATCCCGTCTTCGGCGATCCCTGCCGTGTCGGTCCTTTCACGCCTCGGGGGGCCACCGGGGGGTGTCCCCCCGACAACGTATGCGGGGGGCGCCCCCGCGACCCCCGGGAATTCCGGCTTTCGATATCACTCGGGCCGGATCATGGTGCCCGCGCCGTGCTCGGTGAACAGCTCGAGCAACAGGGCGTGGGGCACCCGGCCGTCGATGATCACGGCGCCCTCGACCCCCTTCTCGATGGCGAGGAGGCAGGTTTCGATTTTCGGAATCATGCCGCCCAGGACGGTGCCGTCGGCGAGGCGCGCCCGGGCCTCCTTCACCGTCATTTCGGGAATCAGGTTGCCCTCGGCGTCCATGACCCCGGCCACGTCGGTGAGCATCACCAGGCGCGCCGCGCCGACGGCCGAGGCAATGGCCCCGGCCACCGCGTCGGCGTTGATGTTCAGGGTCTCGCCCGCGGGTCCGGTGCCGATGGGGGCGATCACCGGCGTGATGTCGGATTCCTTGAAGAAGGCGAGGATATGGGGGTCGATCTCCGTGGGCTCGCCGACGAGTCCCAGGTCCAGGACCTTTTCGATGTTGGAATCCGGGTCGCGCCTGGTGCGCCTGATCTTGTCGGCCCGGATCAGGTTCCCGTCCTTGCCCGAAAGGCCGACGGCGAAGCCCCCCTGGCCGTTGATGGTGGAGACGATCTCCTTGTTGATGGTGCCCGCCAGGACCATTTCCACGACGCCGACCGTTTCCCGGTCGGTGACGCGCAGCCCGTCGACGAAGCGGCTCTGGATCTTCAGGCGTTCGAGCATGCGGCCGATCTGCGGGCCGCCGCCGTGCACCACCACCGGATTGACGCCGACCTGCCTGAGCAGCACGATATCGCGGGCGAACAGGGGCGCCAGCTTGGCATCGCCCATGGCGTGGCCGCCGTACTTGATGACGATGGTCTTGCCCGAATGGCGGCGCATGAACGGCAGCGCCTCGGACAGGGTTTCGGCCTGGGCGAGCCAGTCCCTGGCGGTCTTGTCGGTTTTGCTGCCGGTCTTGCGGGTCATGGCGGGGGGAAACTAAACTAGTTTGGCCGGCGCCGCCACCACGCAGAGGCGGGCGGGCAACCAAACAGAACCCATTAATCATGTTTCACCCAGGGTTTACAAACACACTAGATATGGTATCTAGTTGTAGCAGATTCCGATATATGGTTTGTAAGCCCTTTCTAAGAATGAAAAGCTCTAGGAATTCACTCACTGGCAGTCAAAAAGCTGCTGCTACGCGGCGCGCTAAAAAAAAGAAAGCGTTGCGGCGTCAGCAAGTTAATGAATTGTTGGCACATGGAGAGACAATAGAAACACCATCCCTGGAGCAAATACGATTAGCGGAAAGCTTAGCTGACGAATATGGGCTCCAAGTCAAAGACGATTATCGGGAAGACTATTGGTATACAAAAAAACTCTTGAATGCCTTTGCCTATGAGCCTGGCAATCCCCAAACTGGTTATCGCCGATTCAATTCTGTTCGTTGTGGGGTCTATTATGATGCGCCCGCAAGTCATCTCGCAATGAAACTTGACATGCCAGAGACTGCGGTGAAGTTCATGATCGATGTCCTACGGCATAGCGGGCGGCTGTGGCATCAAGAATACTCGGACCTCGACGAAGGCCCGGAAGAAGATCCCGAGGATGTCCGGTTTCGGCGGGAACGTGCTCGGTATGGCTGAGGACTTTTTCGCGCGCTTAGTGCGAAATATCTAAAGTTTATTATTTGGATTCGCCAGGGCCGCCAGGGCGGCACGCAACTCGGGCATGCCGCGGCCGCTGCGGGCGCTGGTGGCGAGAACCTGGGGATGGGCCGCGGCGTGGCCGGCGAGTTCGCGCTCGATTTCCTCGACCAGGCGCCCGAGCCCCGCTTCCGTCACCTTGTCGCACTTGGTGAGGACGGCCTGGTAGGAAACGGCGGCCTGGTCCAGCACGGCCATCACGGCGCGGTCGGAGTCCCGGATGCCGTGGCGGGCGTCGATCAGAAGACAGGTCCTCCGCAGCGCCGCCCGCCCCCTGAGATAGGCCTCGACCACCTCCGTCCAGCGCTTGACCTCGCCTTTCGGCGCCTTGGCGTAGCCATAGCCGGGGAGGTCCGCCAGCATCAGCCGGCCGCCGAGGGAGAAGAAGTTGAGCTGTTGGGTGCGGCCCGGCGATCTGGAGATGCGGGCCAGGCGCTTGCGCCCGGTCAGCGCGTTGATGAGGCTGGATTTGCCGACGTTGGAGCGGCCGGCGAAGGCGACCTCGGGCAGGCGTGCGTCCGGCACCTGCTCGGGGGCGGCGGCGCCGGTGACGAATTCACAGGCCTGGGCGAACAGCCGGCGGCCGTCCTCGATCGCGCGGGCGTCCTCTTCCGCGTTGTCCATGCCTGGTACCATCCCGTCGTGACAGAGGGTACTCGGCGGGATTCCGCCTATTTGACCCCCATGCGCACCATGATGATCTTCTGCTGGATCATCGAGAGAATGTTGTTCCACGCCCAGTAGACCACCAGGCCGGCCGGGAAGCGCGCCAGCAGGAACGTGAACATAAGGGGCAGGAAAAGGAAGATCTTGGCCTGGACGGGGTCCTGGGGCTGGGGATTGAGCTTCTGCTGCAGGAACATGGAGGCGCCCATGATTATCGGCCACACCCCGATGTTGATGACGTCGGGCACGAAAACGGTCGGGTCCCAGGGGATCAGCCCGAACAGGTTCCACACCGAGGTCGGATCGGCCGCCGACAGGTCATGGATCCAGCCGAAGAAGGGCGCGTGGCGCATCTCGATGGTGACGAAAAGGACCTTGTACAGGGCGAAGAACACCGGAATCTGGATGATCATGGGCAGACAGCCCGACGCCGGGCTGGCATTCTCGCGCTTATAAAGGGCCATCATCTCCGTGTTCAGCCGCACCTTGTCGTCCCCGAAGCGCTCGCGCAGCTTCAAGATCTGGGGCTGCAGTTTCTTCACCTTGCTCATGGCCGTGTAGGACTTGTTGGCAAGCGGGAAGAAGACAAGCTTGATCCCCACCGTGAGCAGCAGGATGGAGAAGCCGAAGTTGCCGATGTAGTCGTTGATGTAGATGAGGCCGTAGAAGATGGGCTTGGTCAAAAAATAGAACCAGCCGAAGTCGATGGCCAGGTCGAAGCGGTCGATCCGGTACCTCTCCTCGTAGGCGTCCAGCAGATCCACTTCCTTGGCGCCGGTGAACAGGTGGCTTACGGTCTCGGCCACCGCCCCGGCGGCGATCTCCACACGGTTGCCCAGGAAGTCCACCTGATACCTGTCGGTCCCGCCTTCCTGGAAATATTTGAAACGGGTGTTCACCGGACTCTTCTGGTCGGGGACCAGGGCGGCCAGCCAGTACTTGTCCGTGATCCCGATCCAGCCCCCGGTGGTGCTCTGTCGGATCGTGCCCGCATCCTGGAGGTCGTCGTAATCCAGCTCCGTCAACGTGCCGTCGAAGACGCCCAGCGGCCCTTCGTGCAGAATGAAGAACCCGGTCACCTCGGGCGTTCCCCAGCGCGAGATCAGCCCGTAAGGGTAAAGCGCGGCCGGGGTGCTGCCGGTGTTCTCGATCCGCTGGGTCACCGTGAACATGTAGTTTTCGTCGATGGCATAGGTGCGCGAAAACCTGAGACCCTGGCCGTTGTCCCAGGTCAGGGTCAGCGGGCTGCCGGGCGCCAGCACGTCGCGGTTCGCCGTCCACGGGGTGTCCGGGCCGGGGACGACGACGCCGTCGGCGGGCACCCATCCGAACTCGGCGAAGTAGGCGTCCGGGGCGCCATGGGGGGAAAGCAGGATGATCTCGGGACTGGTTTCATCGAGGGTCTCGCGGTAATCGGCAAGGGTCAGATCGTCGATGCGCCCGCCGGTGAGCGCGATGGACCCGTGCAGGCGGGGCGACCGGATTTTCACCCGCTTGCTCTTGGCAAGCATCACCCGGCGGTCATCCACGGCGACGGGCGTGGCCTGCGTTGCGCCCGGCACCGACGGCACCTCGGCCCCCTTGGCGGGCGCCTGCGGCACGGCCACCGGCCGCTCCGGGACCTGGGCGCCGCGCGGGGCCTGGACGCCTTCCGGGACCTGCGGCTGCTGCGTTTGTTGCGCGGTTTCCGGCGGCGGCGGGCGGCGGCTTTCGAAAAAGAACTGAAAGGCGATAATGATGACGACCGACAGGACGACCGCCAGCAGCATGTTGCGTTGATCGTTCATGGGCTCCGCCTTGCCTGGCGCTCGGGCGCGTCGTGCCTAGCCGACGTGCGCCGGGCCGACGTGCGCCGGGCAATCGTCATCACAATCCGCGCGTCCGCCGGCGATCTCGGAATTCCCCGTGGGGACGGGGTCGAAACCCGCGTCGCCCCAAGGGTGGCAGCGCCCGATCCGTTTGACCGCAAGCCAGCCCCCGCGCAACGCGCCCCAGCGGGCGACGGCCTCGGTGGCGTACTCGGAACAGGTGGGGGTAAAACGGCACGCGCCCGGCAGCACGGGGGACAGCAGAAGCTGATATCCCCGGATCAGTATGCGCAACACCATGCCCGCCATTCTTCCCGGTCTCATAGCCGTTCACCCTGCGTCCTGTTTCCGTCCTTCCCGGCGCCTTCGTCGATGGCATCCAGTCGTTCCAGCGCCGCCTTCAGGTCCGCCACCAGGGCGGCGAAGGGCCGTCTCAAGGTTTCGGCCCGCCCGATGACGACGAAGTCGTGCCCGTCCTTGGCATGGGCCGGCATGACCAGCTCCACGGCGGCGCGCAGACGGCGGCGGGCCCGGTTGCGGGCGACGGCGTTGCCGACCTTGCGGCTTACCGTAAATCCGACGCGGATTGGGGGCACCGGTCCGCTACTGCGGTCGCTTGCCGCGTGGCGCCGGGCCTGGAGGATCAAGCCGCGAACGACCGCCTTTCGCCGGGCGCCGGCGACCCGGAGAAACTCCGACCGCCGCTTCAGGCGCGGGATAGCGGGGGACACGACCGGATCAAGCGGACAGACGCTTGCGTCCCTTGGCACGCCGATTAGCCAGAATCCTGCGCCCGCCCACGGTCGCCATGCGGCGGCGGAAACCGTGCCGGCGTTTGCGGACGAGCTTGCTCGGCTGAAAGGTGCGTTTCAAGGGGACGACTCCCACGGGCAACAAGGTCCGGTGTATACGGTCTTGCCCTGGCGAAGTCAACGCCGGCCACCCCCGCCCCTCAGCGCCGGGTCACACAATGGTGACTGGTGGTTTGGAACGTGCTCTCTTATATAGGCGGCGCGCCGTGGGCCGGGGGAAAAAGGGCCCGGCGCCGCGGACGGAATGCCGAAAGGGCGCCAAGCCGTGACCAACGACGCAGACTCCCAGCCCGCGGGCCGGAGGCTCTCTCCCTGGCGACTGTTGCCGGTGGCCGTCATCGTGGCCGGGCTGGTCGCATTTTTTGCGCTCGGGCTGGACGCGTATCTGTCCTTCGCGGCCCTGAGCGAGCACCGCCAGGCGCTGCTTTCGTGGTACGAGGACAACACCCTGCGGTTGGTGGGCGGATTTTTGGCCCTTTACGTTCTGGTGGTCGCGTTCTCCGTGCCCGGCGCCGTGTGGATGACCATCGGCGGGGGGTTCCTCTTTGGCTTGGCGCTGGGCACCGCCCTGGTGGTGGCGGCGGCGACGGTGGGGGCGGTGGCCGTCTTTCTCGTCGCACGCTACGCCTTCGGCGACTACCTCAGGTCCAAGGCCGGTTCCGCCATGCGCAAGATGGAGACGGGCTTCCGCGAGAACGCGCTCAGCTACCTGCTGGTGTTGCGCCTGGTGCCCCTGTTCCCGTTCTGGCTGGTCAATCTGGTGCCCGCGTTCCTGGGGGTGCCATTACGCACTTTCGTCATCGGCACTTTTTTTGGCATTATTCCCGGGAGCTTCGTATTCGTGAGCGTGGGGAACGGCCTGGGCGCCGTCTTCGACGCCGGCGGCACGCCCGATCTGGGGACCATTTTCGAGCCCGAGTTCCTCGCGCCCATCGTCGGGCTGGCGGTTTTGGCCCTGATCCCCGTCGCCTACAAGCGGTTCAAGGGCGGTGCGGACGGCAAGGGCTGAGTCCGCCAAGGAGCGGCGATCCATGGCGAAGGCACTGAAAGTGGATATCTGCGTCATTGGCGCCGGCTCGGGCGGGCTGTCCGTGGCCGCCGGAGCGTCCCAGATGGGGGCGTCCACGGCGCTCATCGAAAGGGGCAAGATGGGCGGCGACTGCCTGAACTACGGCTGCGTGCCGTCGAAGGCGCTGCTCGCCGCCGGACACGCGGCCCAGGCCGTGCGCGGCGGCGGCCGGTTCGGCGTCCGTGCGGCCGCACCGGCCATCGATTCGGGGGGTGTTTACGGCCACGTGCGGGGGACCATCGCCGCCATCGCGCCGAACGATTCGGTGGAGCGGTTCGAGGGACTGGGGGTGACGGTGATCCAGTCTTCGGCCCGCTTCACAGGCCCCCGCGAGATCGCGGCCGACGGCTACCGCATCACCGCCAGGCGCATCGTCATCGCCACCGGCTCGTCGCCCGTCGTGCCGCCGGTCGCGGGGCTGGGGGACGTGCCCTACCTCACCAACGAAACCATCTTCGACCTGGGCCAGGTGCCCGCCCACCTGATCGTCATCGGCGGCGGCCCCGTGGGCATCGAGATGGCCCAGGCGCACCGGCACCTGGGGGCCAGGGTAACGGTGGTGGAGATGTTTTCCATCCTGGCCAGCGACGACCCCGAACTGGTGGACGTGGTGCGCGCCCGGCTCGCCGGCGAAGGGATCGACCTTCGCGAAGGGGTCACGGTGGCGCGGGTGGAAAAAGCGGGCAACGGCGTCGCGGTGGTCATCGCCGGGAACGGCGCCGAGGACCGCGTGCAGGGCTCCCACGTCCTGATCGCCGCCGGACGGCGGCCCAACGTCGGCGGGCTCGACCTGGAGAAGGCCGGAATCGCCTATTCGCCCGCGGGCATCCAGGTGGACGCGCGGCTGCGCACCACGAACAGGCGCGTATTCGCCATCGGCGACGTGGCCGGCGGCTATCAGTTCACCCACATGGCCGGCTACCACGCCGGCATCGTGCTGCGCAACGCCCTGTTCCGGCTGCCCGCCAAGGTGGACAACCACGCCGTGCCGTGGGTGACCTACACCGCGCCCGAACTGGCCCAGGTCGGCCTGACCGAGGACCGGGCGCGCAAGCAGGCGGGCGACATCCGGGTGCTGCGCTGGCCCTTTGCCGAGAACGACCGGGCCCGGGCGGAGCGGGAAACGGACGGACTGGTCAAGGTCATCACCACGCCCAGGGGACGGATCCTGGGCGCCGGTATCGTCGGCGCCCATGCCGGCGAGCTGATCCATGCGTGGGTGCTGGCCATCGGCCAGAAGATCAAGATCGGGGCGGTGGCCGGCATGATCGCCCCCTATCCGACCCTCGGCGAAGCCAACAAGCGCGCCGCGGGCAGCTTTTACACGCCGGCCCTGTTCGGTGAGCGCACGAAGAGGATCGTCCGCTTCCTGAGCCACTTCGGCTGAGGCGGCGGCAACCGCAAAATCCGGCCGGCGCCGGGATGGAACGATCATGTCGGAAGCGAAGTCCCATCGACCAACCGCCGCGTCAAGCCTGTCGGCGCGCCTTTTGGTGCTGACCGTGTTTTTCGTCATGCTCGCCGAATTCCTCATCTACACCCCGTCCATCGCCCGATATCGAAAGGTCTATCTGGAAGAGATGATTGCCACCGCCCATCTGGCGATCCTGGCCTTGGAGGCCACCCCCGACGGGATGGTGAGCGAGGAACTGGAGAGGGAGCTTTTGTTCCACGCCGGCGCCTACGGCATCATGCTGTGGCAAAGCGACCGCAAGATGCTGGTCTTGAGCGAGGCCATGCCGCCGGAGGTGGACGTGACCTTCGATCTGCGCCAGGGCACGTTCCTGACGTGGATCGGCGACGCCTTTCGGGCCCTGGTCCAGGACGAGAACCGGGTTCTCAGGGTCATCGGCAACTCGCCCAAGGACCCCATGGCCGCCATCGAGGTGGTGTTCGACGAGACGCCCATGCGCGAAGCCATGTACGACTACTCGGGGCGCATCCTCAACCTGTCCATCGTCATTTCCCTGTTCACCGCCGGGCTTGTGTACGTGAGCCTGCAATGGCTTTTGGTGCGGCCCATGCGCCGCATCACGGCGAGCATGGTAAATTTCCGCGCCGACCCCGAAGACGAGCGCCGGGCCATCGTGCCCAGCACCCGCGCCGACGAGATCGGCATCGCCCAGCGCGAGCTCGCCGACATGCAAAAGGAACTCCGCGCCGCCCTGCGACAGAAAACCCGGTTGGCGACGCTCGGCGCCGCGGTGGCCAAAATCAACCACGACCTCCGCAACAGCCTGTCGACGGCGGTGTTGGTGTCGGACCGTCTCGCCGACATCGACGACCCCGAGGTCAAGGCGGTGGCGCCGCGCCTGTACGACGCCATGGACCGGGCGGTGAACCTGTGCAGCCAGATCCTCAACTACGTCCAGGACCCGGCGCTTAGGCTGCGTCCAACGTACTTTCACCTGCAAGAGCTGGTGGCCGAGGTGGGAGCGGTCATGCGCGACCCGGAGACCCTTGGCCTGGGCGGGGGCGCGCCGGATCGGCTCGAATGGCACAACGCCGTCGAGTT
>Ga0209997_10000335_pt1 | contig 15474 bp, 21 predicted proteins | sample CR04metaG_FD_182079 | JGI IMG/M metagenome (GOLD analysis project Ga0209997, IMG submission 182079) | Deep subsurface microbial communities from Mariana Trench to uncover new lineages of life (NeLLi) - CR04 metaG (SPAdes) (version 2) | ecosystem: Environmental > Aquatic > Marine > Ocean trench...
TATCTCCTAATTCATTTCTATATTCCCGTTTTAGCTTTAGCCAATTACTGCCTCTTGCACCTGCTCTATAAGGTGCATGAAGCTCTTTTAGCATCAAACCCTCACATCCAGAATTAATTGAATTTTCTAGAAAGTCTTCAATCTCATTCTCATTTGTGACTACTTTTTGAGGAATTATTTTGGAAAAATTATCCTCAACTACAATTTCTGTTAATAATTTTCGCCTTTCCTTGTATCCTAAATTAAGGCAAGACTTTCCATCATAATATAAGATATCAAAAAAATTTACAGTGATAGGATATTGTAATACTGCTTTATCCACGTTGTATTTTCTTCTTCGATGCATTAATTCTTGGAACGGCAAGAATTCTCCAGTGTCTTCATTAATAGCTACTGCTTCTGCTTCTAATATCGCATTTTGTATCTTTAGTGATTTTGGAATATTCTCAACAATATCTGGATAATAGCTTCTAATGTTTTCTAATCTCCTTGAAAAAAGATCAACTTTTCCATTTTCTAAATGAATTTGTATACGTTCACCATCAAGTTTGAATTCTGCTGCGAATTTTTCTCCCATTTTTTCAACTGCTTCTTTTTCACTTTTTACACGATCTGCAAGCATAGGCCGAATGGGATTAAAAACAATCACCTTGAATTTTTCAATTCCTTCAAGTCCCTCTTTTGCAGCTACTTTAGCTACTTTCCCGAGATCACTTGAAACATTGTATGCGTTTTCTATTTTTTCTCTATTTTTTTTTGAACCTGTATATGCAATAGCTAACGCATCTAAAATTGTATTATCAGCAACTCCTAAACGCATAGTGCCGATTAGTATTTTTATGATAAATTTTCCAGAAATCGAATCAACATTATTTAAAAGACTTGCAATATAGTTCATTTTTTTATCCACCACATTTTTTCCACTTCCTTCAAGTTCTGCAATTTTAAACAATGTATCATATACCCATTCTACAGTTTGACTTTGTCCTTCGACTGCATCAAATAGTGTAGTCTGTGTTTTTTGTTCAATTAATTTTGAGACCGCATGTCCTAGGTCTCCATCTTTTCTATACTCCTCTTCGATTCTTTTTACTTCAATTGCCGTGGAACGGTGAACAGCTCTAATCACTAGTTTTTCTGCAATTCCAATCTCTATTCCTTCATAGTCAGGACCTAATTTTCCTTGAATCAAATAAACTACTTTGGAAACTAAATCCGGTGGAGTGTTTTTAAAAAAATCTACAAGATGGTCTATTAGTTCTAATCTCTTTGTGGTTTTCTCCATATTTTCAAAAGTTTCAGCTAGAACAGAAAACTTCACTCTGAATTTTTTATAGGATCCTGAATAAAAGTGAGTTGCTAAACGTATCGAAGGATTGTCTTTTTCTCTGATTCTGGATTATCTGAAACTAGAGCAAAATTATAGAGTGGGTAGGATATTTTATACTGCCTCATATAGCTCCAGGCAACATCATGAATTTTAAATTCAGTGCGTATCCCGTGAATATTCAATTCGGTTCCAAATATATCAAATACTATCACTGAATATTTTTTTGGTTTCTTTTGGGGGTTTATTTTTAGTAACCATGCTAAAGCAAATCCAAATACTGCTCCTATAATTATCATTTCTCCAACGTCTTTGAAAAATGTCGAAATTATGTTTGGAATGGTTTGACCAAATAGTACATATAGAAAATAAGAAAATGAAAGAACTCCTAGTCCAGTCATAATGAAATATTTGAAATGGAAAAAAGATTCTAATTTCTTCATTTTCTTCTTTTTATAATACTCATCTTTTCTATTAACTCTTTTTATACAAAAAACAATTATAGAAATTTTTAATTTGCAGAGTAATATTTATGATAATATCTAGAGTTTAGAACACTTAATCTGGATCTTCGTAATTTCTTTTTGTTTTTACTGAATTTGGCGAATCAGGTAAGGACTTCATTTTACTTTTCAAAATATTGATTCTGTCTTTATATCCTTCAGCATATTCTAATTCAGATGGCACAAGTGTAGCTGGATGAATAAATCCTTGGCTTCTCATTGCTAATGCTCTTTTTGTAGCTATTTCTCTTATATGATCCCAATCCGGTGTGGAAAAACCATCAAATGGCCCAACTAGTTTTCCTTCATGCATACTAAATACAAGCGCCTCAACAATTGGAATACAATAATTGATTGTTGCTGCAGAATTCAATTTTACTGGCATCAATGGCATATGATGACTCCCTCGAGTATTTCCTGCAACATAATGTGGATTATTAAACGCACTACCTGCCTCTTCTGTTGCAGGGAAATTTTTTTGAGTTCTTACGATACATATCGGATCGTCTTTACCAACATAGGTTCCAGCTATATTGTGTAAACGATCTGTAGATGCAGAAACTATTGGTTCATTATCTCTTGTATAAATTGATGCAACAACAAATCGACCAGGATACATTAGTGCAGCTTCTAGAGTTGGTTTGTCTTCCCATAACTGAAGTTCGGCAATCTCTCCTTCCTCTACATCCATGACATTAAATTTCACACCTTTTGCTAGGGACTTGTTAACAATCAAGCCAGTATTGCTTATTGCGTCAACAAACATTCTATAAAATGGGTAATTGAAAGCTCCTGGTTCTGTTTTATCAGCTGCAAACACTGTAAAAGCTTCATTAGGTCGCTCTTCAAACTCTAACTCCGCAACCCCAGGTCCCATTCCTTTGACGTTGCCAGAAAATGAATCCTTAAGTAGGTCTTGCCCTGCTCCGTAAAGCCCTTCTTGTTTTGCCGTCTGTGTTCCAGCTTCAAAGGCCTTCCACGCAAGTTGATGGATTTGTTGGTTATCTACTCCTTTGGAGTGTGACATAACTATGTGTACATCATCTCCACAATATCCAATGTAATAATCAATTAACAGATCTTTTGAATTTTCTATGGTTTTTTTCACAGTATCTAACAGTCCATCACTTGGTTTGGTATGTCCTCCAACGCCCCCCACATCGGCCTTTATTGCAGAAACAGTAATTTTCATGGCTTCTTTCACTGTCCACTTTGATTTATGTCTAATTCATCAAAACAATTAATTAAAAAATATTGAAAAAAAATAAGATATTTTTCAAAAAAATCGAAATGGTAATAAAGCCCTCTCGCTTCGAAATCGATATGGCAAACAAACCACACTTGAACTTGATTATTACTGGCCATATAGATAATGGAAAGTCTACTACAATGGGTCATTTCTTAATGCAACTTGGAATTATTGATGAGAGAACTATCGCCCAACACGCAGAAGAATCTGAAAAAATAGGAAAAGGTGACACTTTCAAATATGCTTGGGTATTGGACAATATCAAAGATGAACGAGAACGTGGTATTACTATAGACCTAGCTTTTCAAAAATTTGAAACCCCAAAATACTTCTTTACTCTAATTGATGCACCTGGACACCGGGACTTTATCAAAAATATGATTACTGGTGCATCTGAGGCAGATTGTTCAGTTTTGGTTCTTTCTGCTAAGGAAGGAGAAACTGATACTGCTGTAGCTCCTGGTGGCCAAGCACGAGAACACGCCTTCTTACTTAAAACACTTGGTGTAAATCAAATAATTGTCGCTATTAACAAAATGGATACCAGCAAATATTCTGAAGACGCATTCAAGGCTGCAAAAGCAAAAGGTGAAGCACTAGTCAAATCTGTTGGTTACAAAGTTGAACAAGTACCATTCATTCCAGTTTCTGGTTGGATAGGTGATAACTTAGTTAAGAAATCTGAAAACATGCCATGGTGGACTGGTAAAACTCTTCTTGAGGCATTTGATGACTTTACATATCCTGAAAAACCAGTTGGAAAACCTCTCCGTGTTCCAATTCAAGATGTTTATACAATTACTGGTGTTGGTACTGTCCCAGTTGGACGTGTTGAAACTGGTACCATGAAACCTAATGATAAAATCATTATAATGCCATCTGGCGCAACCGGTGAAATCAAAACTATTGAAACTCATCATACAGAAATGCCATCTGCAGAAGCGGGTGATAATATTGGTTTTAACCTAAGAGGTATTGAGAAAAAAGATATCAAACGAGGTGATGTTATGGGAACTCCTGATAACCCACCAAAGTGTGCAAACGAATTCAGAGCACAAATTATTATTATACATCATCCAACAGCTATTGCACCAGGTTATACTCCTGTAATGCATGCACACACTGCACAAGTTGCCGCAACAATAGTTGCATTTGAATCAAAAATTAATCCAGCAACTGGTGCAGTTGATGAAGAAAACCCTAAATTCCTTAAGGTTGGGGATTCTGCTATTGTTAGAATAAAACCAGTAAGACCAACTCCAATTGAATCATTTTCAGAATTTCCAGAACTGGGCAGATTTGCACTAAGAGATATGGGTGCAACAATTGCAGCAGGAATTGTAAAAGAAATTACTGAAGAATACAAGCCATAGTGGGTTTTTGTTTTGCCCCAATCAGCTCGAATCAAACTTACCAGTACTAACTTGCGAAAACTAGATGTTGTTTGTACTGAAATTATGGGGATTGGTGAAAAAACTGGAGTTAAAATAAAAGGCCCAATACCTTTGCCTGTAAAAAAACTTCATATTGCAACAAGAAAATCTCCCTGTGGAAGCGGTACTGAAACATACGAAAAGTGGGAAATGAGAATGCATAGAAGAATTATTGACATTAATGCCGATGACAAAGCTATTAGACAACTAATGAGATTAAAAATTCCAGATGATGTATACATAGAATTATCTTTGACGTGATTATTTGTTAGCCTTAAATTATAGAAAATTCTGATTAGCCTATGGTCGAAGAAACTCCTGAAAACCAAATTGAGCAGACTACAATTGACGAAACACCAGAATCTGTAAAATTTGATGTAATTTACTCTTGCTTGAGATGTGGAACCAATGTTTCAGATACTGAAATATCAAGACTTCCAGAAATTAAATGCATATGTGGCTTTAGGGTTTTTACTAAAGTTCGTGCTCCAATCGTTAAAACTATAAAGGCAATTTAAAACTAAATTCTGTCTTTTTTGTAACTATGATTTCTTTGTAGATGGCTACGCATTTCTTCCATACTTGAAAAAAATTGGTTGCATTCTTTACAATCGTATGGTAGATCCTTATTGTGAACTATCTGATGATGTTGCATTAGTTCCTCTTGTTTTGAAAATTTTCTATCACATTTTTCACAAGAAAATTTTTTAAAAAAAATCATGGTTATCCATTGCGTGCTTTATTAGAATCCCAACATTTTCTACATAGATTTCCAGATACCTTCCATTTACTTTTGGGATTATATCGGAAGAAACTTAATTTTGCACCACAAATGCTACAAAATTCTTTTTCTTGGGTAAATATTTTTTCTTTTTTATCAAAACAACTCTTACAAAGCAATCCTTCCATTTCCCACTGCCAGCGCGGTTCCCACAAATCAGTAATTTTTTTCTTAGAGCTACATACAACACAGTTTTGCGTCATTGTTCCCTCATAATATTGTCTCATCTTATCCATATGACAATCTCCACAAAGAAGCCCTTCAATATTCCATTCCTTTTTTGGTTTGTGTTTATGTTTTAACTCTTTTTGGCAAATGGCACAAAATTTGGGGCTACGATTTAAAAACTTCATTGCAATTACATACTAATTTTTATTGGCATATTTAATTTCAGCCTAAACCTAATTGATTATTCTAATAATAATATAAAGAAAAGGCTAACAGTGCCATATAGATTATTTATTACTCGTCAAGAAGTTTTTCTATAGCTTGACTTGCATTGAACATGCCATTTTTTTTAGCAATTTCTTCGATCTTCTTGTATTGTTCCTTAGTAAAACATACTGGCATTGAACGTTTTTCCATACTTGTTGTTTTCTTCATCATCTAATATCTTTTACGATTTAAAAACATATTTGATAGGAATCTCATTAATACATATCTGTATGACAAAAAAATATCAGATTTTGGTTATAGGACATGATAACGAAGGGTGTACTCCTGATCATGAAAAAATGGCATATGAAACCGGTAAGGAAATTGCCAAATCTGGAGCAGTTTTAATCACTGGTGGTCTTGGCGGTGTAATGAAGGCTGCCTCTCATGGTGCACATGAGGAAGACGGACTGACAGTTGGAATAATTCCACAAAATGATGCGTCTTTAGCAAATGAGTATTGTGATATTGTTATTCCTACTGGAATGGGACATACAAGAGATTTTCTTACTGCGCTCTCTGCAGATGGAGTGATAGTAATTGGCGGAGGTTCGGGAACACTTACTGAAATTTGCGCATCGTATGTTCACAAAAAACCAATTGCGGCGTTAAAGAATTCAGGAGATGTTGCTGCAAAATACGCAGATCAATACTTAGATTACCGAAACCATGTGAAAATAGTTGGTGTTGATTCACCTAAAGATGCTGTCAAGTATATCTTAGAACAGATAGCTAAATAAATCGAGTTTATTTAGGTGGCCCCTTGTTCACAAAGTAAATAATACCTAGTAAAATCCCCACTGCCAACAGAATGACCCCAACCAGAGTCATTCCTATTTCAGTGGGAATAAAAATTAAACTTAGTCCTAAAATGATAATTATGATAGATGAAATAACTTGAATGTTTTTTATTTTCATTTTGAATCAAATCACTGCATAGCAGTTAACAATGGATCTGGTTCATAAAATTTTCCATGTTTTTGTGTAAGCTGTTCTAGTTCTTTTACGATTTCTGACATTCCGTATTCTTTAGCTGTTTCAAAAAGTGGTTTTTTAAGACCTAGTCCAAGATTTGCCGCCTTTTCAATTTCTTGGATATCACTTGCTTTTTGAGTAACTAACCAAGCTGCATTGTTTAAAATATTTGCAAGAATTTGTTTTGGATCACATTTTTCAGCAAGTTTTTCAGACAATGGAATTCTTTCGTATTTATCATCGGAGTATCTGTAAAATCCCTCTCCAGTTTTTTGACCTAATTTTTTTTCATTATAGAGTTTTTCAATTGTTGGATGAGGTCTGATTACTTTTTTGTCCCTAAGATACATTTCTACTGTTGCTTTATGAATTACATCCATTCCTGTAAAGTCGGCTAGCTCAAAAATTCCCATAGGAAATCCTAGCTTAAATTTCACAGCAGAATCAATCTCTGTCATCTTAATTCCTTGTCTTTCCATTACATAACATGCTTCATGAACCAAAGGAATGAATAGTCGATTTACAATAAATCCTGGAACATCTTTTCTACATACGATCGGAACTTTTTTGACTGATTCTACATAGTCTATTGTTAATTTTACAACATCTTGTGAAGTTTTTTGACCTGGGATAACTTCTACCAGTTTCATTAATAGAGGTGGATTAAAAAAATGAATTCCGATGAACTTTTCAGGCCTACTGATAGTATTTGCAATCTCTGTAATTGGTAAAGTACTAGTGTTTGATGCAAATATTACATTTTCATCTGCAACACTGTCTAATTCTGAATAGACCTTCTTTTTTAAATCCATAATTTCTGGAACAGCTTCGACTACTAAATCACATTCTTTAACTGACTCTTTCAAATCAACTATCGGTTTTATTCTAGAATAGATGTCATTTGCCTGACTTTGTGAAATTTTTTCTTTAGAAACAAGCTTATCAAGACTCCATTTTATTTTTCCCATTGCTTTATCCAAAAACTGTTGTTCAATGTCTCGAAGCACAACATTATATCCAGACATTGCAGAAACTTGAGCAATTCCATGTCCCATAATTCCTGAACCTAGAACCGTGATGTTTTTTATTGTCACAAATCTTTTGGCAACTAGTATCCTTTATAATGTATCTGAAATGTCTTCGTTCATCTTTATTTTAATAGACTAAACAAAACAACATCTCTGTTTTTCCCATGCTCTGAGCATGGTGTTCGTAATAACATTTCTCACTAGTAATCGTAAACCACATCTATGAATCCATTTCATATTTCTTTAAATGGGGTTCCTTTGGTTTTATTTGCAATGACATTTTCTAAACCCATAATCGAAATTGTAAATGTTGTGGCATCAGCTACGATCGACCAGAAATTAGATCTTTACAAGATTCAAAAAGAATTCCCTGATGTGGAGTACAATCCTAGGCAATTTCCCGGTGCAGTATTTCGTATCAAAAATCCAAAGACTACAACATTGCTTTTTAGTACAGGTAAGATGGTATGTACTGGTTCAAAATCAGAGGAAATGGCAGTAAAGGCAGTAAACATGGTAGTTGCAAAATTAAGAAAAGGTGGAATTAAAATCAAAAAAGATGCAGTTGTTACTATACAAAACATGGTATCATCAATAAACCTTGGAGGGCGGATTCATCTTGAACGAGCGGCAAGAACATTACCTAGAAGTATGTATGAACCTGAACAGTTCCCAGGAGTCATTCACAGAATGATTGATCCTAAAACAGTAATTCTGATTTTTGCATCAGGTAAATTAGTCTGTACTGGGGCTAAAACCGAGAAAGACGTCTATCGTTCAGTAAACAATCTTCATAACATGCTTGAGGAAAAAAACTTAATGTTGTATGATTAGACTCGTGTTCCATCATACAAAATTTGATGATTTAATTATCTAAAATGAGGATCTTGAACTAATATGATAAATTACCTAGAGGATTTTAAAAATTTTAAAATATACTTCGCATGGCTTATAATGTATTCAAAATTTCTTATGTTATATTGGGACTCTTTCGAAAAAACCAAGACGAGAATACAACAAAATGTAAAGAATGTGGTTTGGAACTACATGAACCAGAGAGATTGAAACGCCACCTAAAAAAAGCTCATGGTAATGTACCTGAAAAAAAACCTGATGAGAAAGGTGGATTTTCTGAGGGCGGAATGTGGTAAATTAAATGGTTGAGCTAAGCAATTCTCAAAAGCATGGGACAATATTTGCTGGTGCATTTATTATTACTGGAATTGTTATATCTACGGTAATTTTTCCCTTCTAGAATTTAATTAGAGCAGATGTTTTTGAACAAGTTGAAATTATTTCAAGTTTTGAGGGACCTGTTATGCTGATACCTCTGACAATATTCCTAAAACAATCAAAAACTGTGATCTTGAATCTGGTACAATTGTAGGAATAAAATACGGTGAAGGTCATGCATGGGCTACAATTGTTGAATCATAAATGAATATTAATTTAATAAAACCTATTGATTACTAATACCAATGGATTGCATATTTTGTAAAATAGTGAAAAAAGAAATTCCAACTAAAATTATTTTTGAAACTGAAAAATCACTAGCATTTATGGATGCTTTTCCTCTCACCAAAGGTCACTCTCTAGTAGTGACCAAAACTCATTATGAAAAAGTCCAAGACCTTTCTAAAGAAGATAATGCTGACTTGTTTGAAACTGTTAGAAAAACTATTTCTAAGGTCGATAAAATTACTGGCGCAACATTACTTGCAGTTCATAATGGTAAACAAAGTGGACAAGAAATTCCTCATGTACATGTTCATCTAATTCCTAGAAGCTTTGAGGATTCAGCAGGACCTGTACATAGTATGTTTTCTAATCCTCCAAAATTATCTGATAAAGAAATTGAAACTATTTATGAGACATTAAAGGAATCTTAATTACCACGGAAACAATCTTTTTTTCAAATCTATATCATCAACACTGATAGCTTTTGTAGGACATGTTTCAGCTGCACTCATTACTTTTTTAAATCCCGCACCTCTCTGATTGTAAACTTTGGATTTAGGATTCATTTTAGTTCGTTTGTCTACAGCAAAGACTTCTGGGGCTATAGTCTCACAGCTACAACAACCAATACATAATGTTGGGTCTACTTCTGCTTTAAAATTCACTTCTGATTCTACTTTGTCCTTTTTTTCGTTTTTCTTTCCATAACCTTTATCGTTATTTATCCCACCTTCATATTTTTTCCAAAATTCTTCTTCATATTTTTTCCAAAAATTAGGGTTGGATTCTTCAAAATCTTTTGTAAACCTACCCCAATCTTCTTCTGGAGTTTTCCGTTCTGGACCTGCTTCCCATTGTGGTTTTTTCTTTCGAAAGTTTTGTTCTGTTTTTGATTGAGACTTGTTATTATCCCATTTAGTTGAAATGGTTCCTTTAGAATTCATTTTTTTATTATTATTCTTTAGAACATGGTAGGCGGCTGTCACTTTTTTGAATTTCCTACCATCTGCTTCATCAGAATTTTTATCAGGATGAAGTTCTAGTGCTAATTTCCTGTAGGCATATTTTACTTCATTAAATGACGAATTAGAATTAAGATTGAGAGTCTGTAATGCCTGGTTTTCGTTCACGCTATTTTGAGCGTCTTTCTATGTTAAAAATAATTGGTTTTACTTTGATAGCTATCTAGTAATACTTATTCTAATATCGTCTCATCTTCATGTTTCCACGCTGGATCAACTATGCATAAAAACTTCAATTCATTTTTTCCGGTATTTTTGATACATTGTTTTGAATGAGAAGGAATGTAAACCGCCTCATCTTTTAAAACTTTGAAGCTCGCATCATCAATTTGTAAATTTCCTTCTCCTTGTAGGATGTAATACACTTCAGATGTTTTCATTTTATGGAGTTTTGATTTTTTCCCTGGTTTTAATTCTGAATGAGAGATGCTATATCTAATACCGTTTAACGTATTATGTGGATGGAAAATTTGACGAATCTTTGTACCTTCTCCACCATCTAAAACTTCGATGTCTTGTAATTTTTTTATTGTCATTATATTGACATATCTAAAATCTATATTCTCTTAAGAATTTTCTTTTTCTTTGATTGAAATTCTTTCTCTGTAAGGATTCCGGCTTTTCTTAATTCCCCTAACTTTGCCAAAGTTTCTAAATCATTTCTTCCAGATGAAGTCATTTTTTTTATTTTGGCAACATTTTTGTTAATTCTTCTTTCGCCCTCTGCTTTTAATTTTTCCCCTTTAACCCTTGCTATTTTTTTAAGTTCAATACTTTTTATCTGAGCTTCTTTTGACGCTATTTTCCCAAACTCAACTGCATCAGCAACAATTTCATCCGCACGTTTTATTCCATCTTTTACTGCATCATCAATTGCTTTATCTGCACGCTTTAAGAATTTTTCAATATATCCTGGACGTATCTTTTTTGATGTCATGTTCTATTTTCTAATTATAAGTATATTATTCCTTTCTAATTTTTTGGTAATTTCTATTACTTTAAAAGAAGGATTGATGTTTTTACAATAGTTTTGATTAAGACAGATTATGAATTAAAAATTATTGTTTTTAAAAAAAATGTTGATGAAGAGACAGTTAAAGAAATAGTAGAAAATAAAAAAACCAATGTTTTCAAAAAAATATTAAAAAAACCAAAACGCGAGGAAGTACATTTTCATTCAATTAAATTAAACTATGAAGCAATATTGATGGTTTCTGGAACCTATGTAGCAAATTTTTTTCGTAAAGCTATTCATCCAATCAAAGTTGATTTTAATGTAAAAGAGGTAGTTTTAGGAGATGGTGTTTTTCCAATTAGAACCAAGTCTGGATTACATAAAGCACTTACTGGGAAAAAAGGTAAAAACAAAGTCGATTTGGAATTAGAGGAGCATGTTTTCATTGAGAACGAAGATACTATTTATTTTGATCATCATGGAAAAGAAATAAATTTTCCTTTCAAAATTAATCCAAAATCAATAGAAAATTATCCAAAACGAATCCTAAGTATTAATCCACTAAATGTAAAAAAACCTGAGATATCAAATGAAGCTGCAATTAACATTTTAACTAAAAAACTAATGAAGCCTAAGGACAAAGATGTTAGGGATTTACAAGAAGAGTTTACAATTAATGAGGTTTCTGAAGTTTATATCCCAATTTATGAAGCGCGTTTAATTGGCCCAAACAAGCAAGTTGGTCTTTTAAGAATCGATGCTACTAGAAACAAAATTCTTTAAATTTATTTTATGATTTTTTTAAATCTTTCATCATCTTGAAGTTTATCAAAAATTTTTTCATTTTCAACCCATTTTTTAATTACTTTACGATTTTGTGAAATAGCATGCTTTAACAATTCTAGTGATTGCTCAATTTGACCTACTGCAGCTAAGCTTCTAGATTTTGCATAGGTGACATTAACATTTTTTTTGTGTTTTGCAAGAAGTTTATCAAAAATTTCTATTGCATGTCTATGATTCCCAATCTCTGCTAATTCTATTCCTTTATGAAATAACGCATCCATGTGTTGAGGATGTGCATGACAAATATTTGTAAAGCAATTTAATGCCTCTTCATGCCTGTTTAATTTTCCTAATACAATTCCTTTGTAAAAACGTGAACTAGAATTTTTTGGCTCTATTTTGATTGCTTCGTCAAGAATTCCTAGTGCCTCTTCTTGTTTTCCTAGTTTGTCATAAAGAACTCCTTTGTTATAGTAAGACGTGGCATATTTTGAGTCCGCTTTTATGGCTTTATCATAATATTTTTCAGCGTCTTCTGGATTCCCCATTTCTCCTAATGCAATTGCTCGATTATTCAGTGATGGTGCATCCTCTGGTTTTATTTCTAGAACTTTGTCAAAAGAGGTAATGGCGTCTTGATATTTTCTTATTTGATTTAATGCTAGGCCTTTATTGTATAATGCTTGAATGTTTTTTGGATCAGCTTTGAGAGCATGATTGAATAGAGTTATGGCTGCTTTTGGTTGATTTCTTTCAAAAAACGTCATAGCCTGATAAATTACATCTTCAGGATTTTTGGGTTTTCCAAATAATATCATTACTTTGTTGATTTTTCAATCCAGATAATGAAAGTTTGGTTTAGATTAACTAAGAGATTTGAATTTCTTTACTGCTTTTTTTGCTAAATCTTGTAAATCCGTTTCTGAGATTTTTGTAGGATCTGAGGTTGCTAGGGCATCTTCATACTCTTTTTTTGTAGTGTCGAGTTTTTTTGATTTATTTTTTTCCATATATCATCATAAATTTTTGTGTTTTAAATGAAATTGCTAGAAAACTAAGCACACCAATTGCTAATATTGCCATTGTTATTGCTCCAAATTCTGGAACTACTGTTGTGCCAACAAGACTGACTAATTCTGTATCTTGATTAAGAGGAATTTTTACTTTGTTGATTTCTTCCTCTTCAATAAATTCAAAATTTGTAATTTGTTGACCGTCTGCCCAAATTACCAAAGGCCCACTAATCAAATTTTTAGGAAGCATCAACATTAGTGTATTGTCTTCACTTGTTACTTTTCCAACAATATTAAAGGTAATAGAATTTTGGTCTTCATTAACTCTTACAGAAGAAATTACTCGATTAAATTCATACTCTACATTAAATGTAGTAGTTCCATCTCCTGCATCAGAACCAACATTAGGAATTACTTTTAGCCCTGATGTGACAGTTACCACTCCTGTCATCCAAGGATGAACAACACAAAAATAATCATATGTTCCAACTTCGGTAAATTGATGCATGAAAAATTCTCCTCGTGCAATTAATCCACTATCAAAAATACCCTCAGGGCCTCCATCTGGAGTTCCTGAAGTAACTGTATGAAGTTGAGTGTCTGCATTCCCCCATCTCACAAAATCATACGCCTTAATCGTAATATCCCCGGTAGTACTTCCATCTTTTTCGCTTTGCCAAAAGTAAGGTGCATCAGGACTTGAAGAACCAGTTGGCATGTTAATAATATAGGTGGTTTGTGCATACGCCGAATTAATTCCTACGAAAATCAGAATAGCAGAAAAAACTAGAACAACTGCCAAGCCTTTCATAACCTGCTTCACTAAATCAAGTTTAAGAGGGTTTTGTGTTTCATCATGAACGAAATTACAAATCTGATGAGAAACGACTAGAAACATCAATCATTTTCTTTATGTCTGAATCTGAATGAGCATTAGATATAGCTCCTAATTTTCCTGGCAAAAAGAAAATATCATCTCTTGCAATCATTTCGAAATGATATTTATGAAGTAATTTAGAATCACATTTTGCTGCATCTGATGAATTTCTAATTTCACTTATTCCATTTTTTACAAAATGAGTCATGAAAAGAGAACCTTTTCCAGTAACAATTACTTTGCCATCAAAAACTTTACTCAATTGTTTTTTCACCTTTTTCCCAAGATTGTTAATTTTTGAGTAAACAGAATTTTTCTTTAAAATTGATAGTGTTTTATGCCCCGCTATCATTGTTGTAGGATTTGCAGAAAATGTTCCTCCTCCAATATATGCGCGTTCAGCCCTTGCTTGCTTGGACGTATTGGCATATTCCATTATCTCATTTTTACCACAGATGACTCCAATAGGAAAACCCCCTCCAACAATTTTACCTAAAGTCACAATATCTGGATCTAGATTCATGGTTGAATAAAGACATCCAAATCTAAATCGAAATCCTGTTACAATTTCATCTAAAATGAATAATGAATTATTTTTTCTTATAAACTCTTGAATTCCCTTTAGATAATCTTCATCTGCTGGAATACATCCCCCCCCTCCAAGAATTGGCTCGATAATAGTTCCTGCAAGATCGTCTTTTACATATTTTAGAATCTCAAGTGATTTTTCCAGATCATTTAGAGGTAATGATACAACATGTTTTTCATCAACTAATCCACCACTCTCTGACACATCAAATGGCCAATTGACCGTTTTGAGTAAATCAGATGTATACCCATGCCATCCACCATCAATTTTAGCAATAGTTTTTTTCCCTGTTACAGTTCTTGCTAATCTTACTGCATACATTGTAGCCTCTGTTCCAGAGGTCACATAGCGTATCTTTTCACAAACTGGAATCGCCTTTTGAATAATTTCTGATAACTCTATTGTCATCTTATTTACTGTTCCATACATCCAGCCCAAACTAAGCTGTTTTTGAACTGGTTTTTTAACTTGTTTTGGAGAGTGGCCTAAAATTAAACTCCAATGACCCATCCAATAATCTACATATTTGTTAGAATCTACATCCTCAAGAACTTTTCCTCTAGCGGATTTTGTGATAAATGGATATGGCTCAAAAAATCTTATGTTATGTGATACCCCATTGACATGGAACTTTTTTGATTTATCAAATAATTTCGCAGACTTTAATGTCTTTTTTTTGTATAACTTAGTTATTTCTTCCAACAAAATCATCTCTGTCTATTCTAGTATATTTTAGATCGCAAATCAAGTCAAAGCTGGGACACTCTAGGTATGGTTTATATGTATTTGAGAACCGAATTATTTTGCATACGTAACGCAAGTGCGGCGCTTGTGATGAAGTATGGTAATATTTGCCATTTTATGATTTACGAGCCTCCAGTTACGCATACAATATGAGGATATGATCATACGATCTTATCTGAGATGTGAAGATTATGTGCATTCCGTCAATTCAAAAAAAGTACATTGTACTTCAATAATCATAATTAATAAATCAGAATCCGGTTGATCCTGCCGGACCTGACTGCTATCGGATTGATACT
>Ga0209997_10000337_pt1 | contig 15440 bp, 19 predicted proteins | sample CR04metaG_FD_182079 | JGI IMG/M metagenome (GOLD analysis project Ga0209997, IMG submission 182079) | Deep subsurface microbial communities from Mariana Trench to uncover new lineages of life (NeLLi) - CR04 metaG (SPAdes) (version 2) | ecosystem: Environmental > Aquatic > Marine > Ocean trench...
TGAAATTTATGATGATTCTGTTAGAGTAATTTCATTAACTGGAAAATATATTCCAAAAATCGACGACCTTGTCATTGGCAAAGTTATTTCTCATACATCATTATCATGGGAATTAGATATCAATTCATGTTATGTTGGATTCTTACCAGCACAAGATGTATTTGGACGAGACTTTTCTGCTCATGCTGACGAACTTACTTCAAAACTAAAAACAGGAGATCTTGTTGCTGCAAGAATTGCTAATTTTGATAGGACAAGAGATCCACTTGTAACAATTTCTGATAGAGATTTAGGTAAAATAGACTCTGGAGCCTTGGTTAAAATCTCTCCAAGTAAGGTTCCACGCCTAATTGGAAAAAGAGGCACAATGATCCAGACGATAGAGATGGCTACTAATGCTGCAATCACAATTGGTCAAAATGGTTGGGTAGTGGTTTCATGCGAGTCTCCCGAGGGATTATTAAAGGCTAAAAAAGCCATTCAAATGGTTGATGAGAAAGCACACATTGCTAATTTGACTGAACAAGTGAAAGAAATGTTAGAATCAAAAGATGAATCATAATGGGCGGACGAGATGCAACAATGGTCCTATTGGACGAAAATGGAATTCGCTGTGACGGAAGAAAAGTCGACGAAACAAGAAAAATTATGATTAGAGCTGGCGGACTAAAAAATGCAGATGGCTCAGCTTACATTGAATTTGGTGATAATAAAATACTAGTTGGCGTGTTTGGTCCAAGAGATGTTCATCCAAAACACATGTCCGATACAGATACAGGAATTTTACGAGTTAGATATCACATGGAGCCATTCTCTGTTAGTGAAAGAAAAAATCCAGCTCCTTCAAGAAGAGAAATTGAAATTTCCAAAGTAATCAAAGAGGCACTAGAGCCTGCAGTTATGTTAGAAAAATTCCCAAGAACCGCAGTTGATGTATTTATCGAAGTCTTGCAAGCAGATGGTGGTTCTAGATGTGCTGCACTTTCTGCAGCTTCTGTTGCATTAGCAGATGCTGGAATCCCAATGAGAGATATGGTTGCAGCATGTGCTTCAGGTAAAGTAGCAGACACTATAGTTCTTGACATAAACAATGAAGAGGACCAAGCAGGTCAAGCAGACATGCCAATTGGTTATATGCCAAGTCTTGAAAAAATTACGTTATTGCAGTTAGATGGAGTCCTAACTCTTGAGGAATATAAGAAATGTGTACAAGTTGGAATCAACGGCTGCAAAATTGTTTATGAATTACAAAAGAAAGCACTCAATGACAAATATTTTGGAAATAAAAGTGATTAGAAATGGCATCACATTCTGTCATTGACGAATTAAAAAAAACACAAATCCTTGAATTACTAGATCAAGGAAAAAGAGTAGACGGACGAGCACTAGATGAACCAAGAGAAATATCCATTGAAACTAATGCAGTTCCTAAAGCAAACGGTTCTGCAAAAGTACGACTTGGTGACACCGAAGTTTTATGCGGAGTAAAAATTCAACCAGATAGACCTTTCCCAGATATGGGTGACAAAGGTATTTTCATTTGTACTGCTGAACTTTTACCACTTTCACATCCTAGTGTTGAAACTGGACCGCCACAACCTCATGTTATTGAATTGGCAAGGGTTGTTGATAGGGGAATTAGAGAAAGTCATATGATTGATATGTCACAATTAGTTATTGAAAAAGATAAATCAGTCGTTGGCATATTTTCTGATATAGTAGTTATTGATTATGATGGTAATCTCTTTGATGCATGCTCTTATGCTGCAACTGCTGCATTACTTACATCAACAACTCCAAAATGGACTATGGTCGATGATAAACCAACACTTGTTGATGGTGATGAATCTCCATTACCAATCACAACAATTCCTGTCTCTGTAACTATGGGAAAGATTGGGAATCACATTATTGTTGATCCAAATGGAGATGAATGGGATAGCATGGATGCAAGAATTACAATTACTAGTGATTCTAACGGAAATATCTGTGCCTTGCAAAAAGGCGGCAATGATGGATTCACACAAGACGAAATTATTCAATGTGGGGAAATTTCTGTCAGAGTCGGTGCAAAAATAAGAGAAAAATTAAAAGAAACTCAACAGGGAAGTCAATAAAATGGCAAAAGCAAAAAAATCTCTTAAAGGATTAGGTGCAAGATATGGAATTAAGCTTAGGAAACAGTATACAAAAATCCATTTTCAATTAAAAGAAAAGAGAGCCTGTCCTGAATGTGGCTCAAAGACATTTGGTAGAGACGCTGTGGGAATTTGGTCTTGTAAAAAATGCAGCTTTAAAGTAGCTGGAACAGCATATGACATTAAACTTTAGTGCAAAAATCATCATTGATGCAAAAGATAAAACAAAGGCTATTTATGATTCTGTAAACACTGACAACGAATTTTATCCAGAAAATCCTGTAAAGACTAAGATAAAATTTAATGAAACGATTATTATTTCAGTTGAAACTGAACATTTGCCACACTTGAGAGCAAATCTCAACTCTACACTCAGACTAATTCAAGCCAGTTATGATTCAATTGAATCGGTAAAGATATAATGAAATAAATTTTTTCAATAAACATGTCAACTGGACAAATGCCTCCATGGCTTCAAGAACAAATAATGAAATTACAACAATCTCAACAAAATCTCCAGTCTATCATGACTCAAAAACAACATCTTGAAATGGAAAAAGCAGAAACAGAAAAAGCTCTTGAGGAATTAAAGAAAGTTGCAGATAGTGATACGGTATTCAAACATGCTGGTACTGTCTTGATAAAATCAACAAAACAAGAATTGATTAGTGAATTAGAAGAAAAACAAGAGATGGCAAAAACTCGTGTGACAGTTCTTGAAAAACAAGAAAATCGTGTCAAAGACTCTCTTAAAGAACAAGAATCAAAAATTTCTGAAATGATGAAGAGCGGTTCTGCAAATTCTCCTCCTGCGGAAGATAATCCTAGAAAGTAATCTTACACACTGATTTCAAATAAGATATTAACAAATCTGTTCAAGTACTATATGTGAAATTAGAAAATCTTCGAATTATTGTAGACGGAAGAGAACGAAAAAGTGGAATTCCTGAACTTCTCAAATCAGTTGGTTTGAACGTTGAGATGAAGACACTACCAATAGGTGATTATATTGTTGCACCAGAAACCGTTGTAGAGAGAAAAAGTATTCGTGATTTAATGTCCTCTGTTTTTGATGGAAGACTCTTTGATCAGTGCTCCAGACTCAAAGAACATTTTGAACATCCTATTATTCTAGTAGAGGGAAATGTTGATGAAATTGAGGAAATTACTGATAATCCCCTGATATTTTATGGAGCCCTTTCTACTGTTGTTCTTGATTTTAAAATTCCAGTAATTCCTACTCCTAACGCAACTCATACCGCTAAATTATTGGTTTCATTGTGTTCAAGAAAAGATTCTCCTAAGGGCCCTTATCTGAAGAAAATCAAAAAATCTTCTGATTTACAAAGGCAGCAACTCTTAGTTCTTTGCAGTTTGCCAGGAATAGGGGAGAAATTTGCAGTTAGAATGCTTGAAAAATTTGGAACTCCTTTCAAAGTCTTTACTGCTACAACCAGTGATCTGGCAAAAGTTGAAGGCCTAGGTGAAGCACGAGCAAAGAAAATCAGAAAAATGTTAGAATCTAAAAGCAAACTTCTCAAAGAGTCTAACCAAAAAACTTTGCATGATACATGATACAATTAAATAAATTGACAAATCTGGATTTTTTTTGTGTTAGTATCAACTGATTGGCTCAAAGAAGGTTCATTAGTTGAATGGTACGGAAAGCAATTACCCCTTGAGTAATTTTCTTTTTAATGGTGTTCCACACATTGGGCACTCTTTTACATTAGTATGGTTAGTTCTACATCCTGGGCAATAGTGAACCCATTTTCCAACATCTTTTATTCCTTGAGTCATAATTGGTGATATTTTCAAACCTAGATTCTTTGCTACATTTGAAATTGCAAAATCATCACTAATTATTTCACCATTCATTTCAATGCATAATGCGATGATTGAAATGTCTTGTTTTGATAACTGTGGAAAATCTCCAGTATCTTTTGCTGCCTTTATTGCCGCTTCTGTTGATTCTTTATCTGGCTCTCTAATTTTTAGTCTGTTAGTTTCAAGCAAAGTTTCAAGAACACCATGATTTTTCTTTATATGTTTGATTTCATCATAAGCAAGAGATGTAGTGTAGTAATCATTGGATGATCTAAATGGAACTCCTGCATAAAATGCACTGGCATCTAAAATTCTAAAATCCAAGTTTGCTCATTTGTCTCAGTCCTTGTTTTTTCAATCTTACAAAGACTGCTGGTTTTTTGTATTTCTTGATAATTATTGGTTCTCCATACCCAGCAGCTTTGATCACTTGTGCATCCATCACAATGTTGCAGTCATGAGAACATGTAATCTCAATCTTTTCATCTGGAACTACAATTGACTCTAATCTGTATACTGGTGCAACAGGAGTGATGATTAGAACATCCAAACTTTCATGCAAAATTGGTCCTCCTAATGAAAATGAGTGACCCGTAGATCCACTGGGAGTTGCAATAATCACACCATCCATTTTTTGTTTTACTGTATCATTTTGAAATTTTATTTTAATTTCTGCAGTTTTAGTCAAGTTTGTTCTACTAATGTAGATCTCATTTAATGCTGGCGGAAATTCTTTTCCTTCACAAGATGCAACTACTCTTATTCTTTTGTCTAAGAAGATCTTGCCTTTTAAAATTTGATTTATTGTTTCATCAAATTGTTCAATTGTTATCTCTGATAAAATCCCCCTATTCCCCCCAACGTTAATTGTTAGAATTGGTGTTTCATTCTCCATACTTCTAAAAACTCGAAGAGTTGTTCCATCTCCGCCAAGAGTAATGACAAGGTCAAGTTTTATCTTTTTTAATTCCTCTAATGTTTCAATTTTTTTTGCTCCCTTTACATCAATTGGTGAGATTGTATAGACTGTGGATTTTTTCCCCAAAAGCTTTTTTACAACATTTTTTGCAGATTGCTCTGCAGCTTTAGAACCCATTTTACTCACCACTGCAACTTTTTGAAGTTTCAAGTAGTTCTTCTGAATACTTTTTACTTAAAAATGATATTTTTAATGCGTTGGAAAAACAATTAAGTATGAAAACAAATCCGTAGAAATTATGAATTACGCACATCCTGAAGTTTTAGTAGATACTGAATGGGTATCCAAAAACCTCCCTAATGAAAATAGGAAATTAGTAGAAGTTGATTACGATCCAGTAAATGGATATCAAAAAGGTCACATTAATGGTGCCAGCCTCATCTGGTGGAAACGTGACATTAATGATCCAATTACAAGAGATATCATTAGCAAAAAACAATTTGAAGCATTAATGTCAAAAAATGGAATCACTTCAGATACTGAAGTAATTCTTTATGGTGACTTTAACAATTGGTTTGCAGCATTTGTCTTTTGGGTTTTCAAATATTATGGACATGAAAATCTAAAAATTATGAATGGTGGAAGAAAAAAGTGGGAATTAGAAAACAAAGATTACACTACTGATGAACCACAAATGACATCAACAACATACAATGCACAACCTCCAGATGAAGGATTGCGTGCTTATCTATTTGATGTTCGCAGAATAATAGGAAGAGAAGACTCTGTAATGGTTGATGTAAGATCACCTGCTGAATTCACTGGTGAAATTACTGCTCCTCCAGAATATCCAATGGAGCATGCACAAAGAGGCGGGCATATACCTGGTGCAAATAACATTCCATGGGCAACTGCAGTTAATGATGCTGATGGAACATTCAAAGCAGTTGAAGAATTAAAACAAAATTATGAATCAAAAGGTGTTACTCCAGACAAAGATGTAATATGCTACTGTAGAATTGGAGAAAGATCATCACATAGTTGGTTTGTTCTAAAATATCTACTAGGATATCCAATGGTTCGAAACTATGATGGTTCTTGGACTGAGTGGGGCAACATGATAGGAAACCCTGTGGAAAAATAAATTGCTTCTAGACCTTCCTATTCTTAAGAAGGGCTCTTTCTATTTTATCAAAGATGGTGAAACAGATTTTATCATGGAAGATAAAACCAAGAGGGGCCTTACTGTAAAAGAGACATCTATTGATGAAAAACTAAACGTCAAAGCCGATAAAGGAATGATTCATGATATGGATGGAATCGGACATTGGGTTCCTATTAGATGGTATTTTTCAAAGGACTCTTTTGATTTATCACAGGTAATGGTGCATGCCCAAGCAATGGAAAAAAAATACACCGAAATTAGGGAACTTACTTGTCCTGAAGATGATACCTGATAACCTTTTTAACTAAATTAGGTGTAAAAAAATCGGATGTCATTACTATTAAAAGATCGAGTTTGGTCCATGGAAGCTCCAACTGCAAAACGCGGTGTTTATCCATTGCATGGATACAAAATTGGACTTTACAGACTACCAATTAAACTCGAAGAGCCAGCAGAAATAAAATCAATTCATGATGGACTCAAAAAGACATTTGAAATGGATATGTATGCTGACAGAATTTTTGCAACATATCGTTGGAAAGAACAAAACATGAAAGATCCAGATGCAAAAGGATACGAGGAAGTTGAGTTATCTATTACAGTTGAAATTGTTACTGGGGAAGTAGTTGATATTATCTATCAAATTTTCCCAATTGAAAAATTCGGTGATCCCAATTGGGTTCAAGATTATAGAAAGAAAGCAGACCATTTTGCAAAAATGGTAATTGATACTATTTTACGTAACACTATCTTGGCAGACAAGATGATTTCTCACTATGTAAAAACTGAAAAGATCTCTGAGATTGTTGCTATACAAAAACTTGAAGAACTTACTCCTTTGGCAAAAATTGTTCTTGGTGCAAAAGCAAAAGCCATTGAAGCAACAGATGAAGAAGGTGAAGAAGATGAAGGAGAAATTGAAATTCCCGATGGTGCTAAACCAGGCCCAATTGATGTTGAATACAAATCAAAAATGAAATTATCTGCAGTATATGACGTAGGTGGATATTCTATCAAAACTTGGGGACGAAGAGGTACAAACAATGGAATTATGGGAGTTTGGGGCGAATTTGTTTCAGTAGATTACGATATCTGTATTGCAGACGGTGGATGTATTGAAGCATGCCCTGTAGATGTTTATGAATGGTTTGATACTCCAGGAAATCCAGCATCAGACAAGAAACCATTAATGTACAAAGAACCTGATTGTATATTTTGTCTTGCATGTGAAGGTGTTTGCCCACCCCAAGCAATCAAGATCTATGAAATAAAATAGTTACAATTTATTGCAAGTATAAATAGCGAATAGCAATTTTGAGAAATTAGGGATATGGCAATTAATCCTTTCACCCAGTTTATTTTTGATTTGTTTATTATATCAGCTATCATAATTATTGCATATACTTGCAATTTTTACTATCTGGCATTTCTTTCTCGAAAAAGAAAAGATGTTTTGCCTACTGTTGATCTAGGAACTCCATCAATTACAATTCAACTTCCAATATACAACGAAAAGTATGTTGCAAAGAGACTTGTAGATGCAGTATGTAACATGGATTATCCAAAAGAGAAAATGAGGATTATGGTGTTAGATGATTCTGATGATGAAACTGTTGAATTAGTTAGAAATGTGGTTGATGATTACAGAAAACAGGGATTCCTAATTGAACATGTAAGGCGTGGAACAAGAGATGGATACAAAGCAGGCGCTCTGAAACATGCTATGCAGACAACAGATTCCGAATTTGTTGCTATATTTGATGCTGACTTTATTCCTCCAACATGGTTTCTCAAACGAGCAATTCCCTACTTTTCAAAATCAAACATTGGCCTTATTCAATGCCGTTGGGGACATGTAAATGAAAATTACTCTACAATTACTCAAGCACAGGCACTTGCTCTTGACTTTCATTTTCTTATCGAACAAAAAGCAAAAAGCAATTCTCACCTCTTCATGAATTTTAATGGCACTGCTGGAATTTGGAAACGTGAATGTATTGAAGATGCTGGAGGTTGGCATACTGCTACACTAGTTGAAGACCTTGATCTGAGTTATAGAGCACAAATGAAAGGATGGAAATGTATATTCTTACCTGACATTGTAGTTGATGCAGAACTTCCTGCTCAGATGAATGCAGCTAAAAGACAACAATTCCGTTGGGCAAAAGGCTCTATTCAATGTGCAATAAAACTACTTTTTGATATTACCATTAAACGAAAAGTTGCAGTTGAAGCAAAGATTCAAGCATTCATCCAACTGACTCGTCATATTGTTTTTCCATTAATGCTGATACAATTTTTGGCATTGCCAATTTTGTTAGCAGGACAGATTAATCTTTATGTGATTAGTTTTCTTCCTGTCATAACAATTGCAGTATATCTTGTAATGGGGCCAGGTGCATACCTCGTGATTATGCAGGGTATGTATCACAAGTCATGGAAGGCAAAAGCAAAGATACTGCCAGCATTGTTAGTCTACAATGCTGGACTGTCAGTAAATAATACTGTTGCAGTCTTTGATGCAGTACTTGGAAAGAAAAATGAATTTCTTAGAACTCCAAAATATGGAATCATAACAAAAGATGATGATTGGCGAGACAAGGCATACAATCTACCTTTTTCTCAAACTACTCTTTTAGAGATATTTTTTGGTGTATATGGAATAATGGCAATCTTTATTTCGATATTTTCAAACAATCCTATATTTGTGCCAATCATTGGACTGCAAACTGTTGGATTTTTTTATATTGCCTACATGAGTATATCTCATACACGATTTCAAAGAAATAAATCAAGTGAAAATCACGTAATGACTAAGAACGAGAAAATGGCAAAAATTGTTTACAAACTTTCCATGATTGGAATTATTGGAATTATTGTTTTTGGAGGATTTATGGCAATCACTGGCTACAACACCGACATTTATCCTCTTGATAGGATGAGGGGACATCTTGATGGAATTATTGGTTCGTCTGATCCTGTTGCAATCAGTGCCCATTTGGTGGCAATTCAAGAAGATTTGAATATTGTTATGGAAAATCCAAATCTGCTTGAAACAACAAATACAAATGGCGACGTTATTGCCAAAAATCCAGTTTGGCTATTTCCTACAGACTCTACAAACTTCATTAGAATACAAAATGATGTGAACTTTATGCTTACCGGAGTTGAGAAAATCTCAGCTGTTCCAAAGGATAGCTCTGCATATCATACAGGAATGATAGATGTTAGTGATAGGGCTTTACAGTTAAGGATCAACATTATGGATGCAACTCCGTACATGTATGTTAGTGCTCCAAACGTACTGTATAGTGTAATTTGGGTTGTTGCAATATTGGCAATCTTTACTGCATTAAAAAGAAAGAAAGAGCAATTCAAAGAAGCTGATGAACTAGGAGTTTAAGAAATATTTAGATCATTTCTAATTTCATCTACTGCTCTAATTCCATAAATGTCTCTTACTTGCTGAATTCTTACTGCTTCTTTAAACAGGTCTCTTCCAATTGCATTTGTTAAAATTGAATAGACATCACTAAATCGAATCTCCCACTTGTCTGCACAATCAAAAATTTTACTTATTGCCCATTGTCTTACTTCATAAGGAAGTGGAATCTTTTCACCTAATTCTATTGAAATTCTATCAAACAGATTAACTATATTTGCAGTCTGTGATGCCATTTTTTCTAGATCTTTTGATTCCCCATACTTTGATTCTGCATTCATTCTGATGTTTGATTGATATTCTGAAAGTTTTAACAACGCCATCATCTCTTTTGATGAATCCCTTGATGCTTTGCTTGTAACATTTTTGACTGATTGCATCTCTTCAAATAATTTTTCAGATTTTTTATGAAATTCTGCAGTAGACGCATCTTGTCTTTTTAGAATATCTGAGACTGAAGCTACTTTTTGTTCAATTTTGTTTATTTTGTCTCCAAGTTCCTTTATGGATTCTAGGCTGAAACCCTCTACAGAATTTGCCTTTAATGCTATAGTATCAAACTGCTGTTTGAGACCATCAATTACACCCCCTAACGAATCAATTTTTGAGGCGCTGAAAGATATGGTGTCAATTGTGGTCTTGATTGCATTTAGTTCTGCATTAAGATTTGAAGTAGTTGATGCTTCTTCAACAATTTTTCCAAGTTCTTGTTTTAGGCTTTCAATAATTTGAGTACCTGTCTCTAATTTTGTATTTTTTCTTGAAATCTCTTCTATGCTGTTTTTTAGTTTGCCCATTTCAGAACCAATTTCTACAAACAAATCTGTTTTTCCAGAAACCTTTCTGAGATCATCTCTTACTTCATCAATCCTCTGAGCAATTTTGATAATCATTTTAGAATTATTTCTAATTGAATTTACACTATCTTCTACTTGTTTAGATAGCCCTTGAGACTTTGACGCATTTGAAATTTTATTTATCTCTTCTTGCAATTTGGTAGTTTGGTCATTGATCTTGTTAACTAGGCTAGATTGTGCTCTTACTTGACTTAATCCAGCGTATAGTTTTTGTGTGTCTCCTTCTATAATGTTGATTTGTTTAGATTGTTTTTGAATATGTTCTAACGTTGATGTTAGCGTATCTATCATTCCTTTCATTGATACTAAGATCTTTTGGTTTTCACCGAAAATTTTTGACATTCCCTTAATCTCTTTTTGCAAGGCCTTGTTAGAATCTGAAACTGATGCTACTTTCTTAAGTACTACAGATGGACTTGGCTCTCTTTTCGTGATTTTTTTTGTTTGTTTTGTTGTTTTTTTCTTTGTAGTTTTGGTAGCCATATGAATTAAATTAAAAATTTAATGATAAAAAAGTTAGGTCTAAAATAAAAAATGTAAAGAGTTACTTGTTTACAACTTTTGGCTCATGAAGTAATTCATGAAAGGTTTTTTGAGCCAAACCATTTACTGTTTCTATAAACCCTTTTGTACAAAATTCACATTGAATCATATAGTACGGTATGGTACCGTACTATTAATACTCAGGTAATTACAACGTAACCAATTACGCAGTCAGATACCCCAGGTCATATCTCTACATTTTATTCAGCTGACCTAATCATCACCCTGCAATCTGGATAATGATTAACTTGGCATAAAGGGGTTATACATTATGAAAACTTTTCAGCCTGTATTCAATTTTTTCTCATTCTGATTTTATTTCTGAATTTTTAATCTGTGATCATTTTTAAATAAATTTGTTTAAAAATAATATTATGCAAAATATTTTACTTCAATTAGACACAATTGAAATTCAAAGCACTCTTAACAATACTGTTGCCACTTTAATTGAACAAATAACTCCCGAGCTTCCTCACACTAGTTTTATCACTGATTTAGCTTTTATCATGATAATTGGTGCTGTAGTTACACTTGCATTTTTTAAAATAAAACAACCTTTGATCATTGGTTATCTATTTGCAGGAATGTTGCTTGGCCCTCTCTCACCCTTTTGGTCATGGCTTTTACCTGAAGGAGGTCCTGCTGCATTAGGAGGTGTAGGAATTTTAAGTGATATTGAAGCACTGAATCTTTTTGCTGAAATTGGTGTCATCTTACTTCTTTTTGTAATAGGTATTGAATTTCCATATTCAAAAATCAAAAGTATTGGCCGTCAGGCAATTGGGATTGGAACTATAGGATTGTTTTCAACAATGGGCGTCATATTTTACACTGCTAGTATGCTTGGACTGGAATTCATGGATGCATTGTTTATTTCAGCGGCATTATCAATATCAAGCACTGCAATTATTGTTAAGATTTTTGAGGATACGGGAAAAATCAAAAAAGAATCTTCTTTACTTGTTCTAGGTATTTTAATTGTTGAAGATGTAATTGCAGTCATTCTAATTTCTTCATTACAGTCTATTGCCTTAGTTGGAACTGTATCAATAGAATCTATTATTGCAGTAGTGGCTGTTGCAATTGCTCTTATTGTTGGAACATTTACTATTGGAACGCGTTTGATTCCTCCACTAATTGATAGAGTTGCAGCCACAGAACATCGTGAAATTTTACTACTCAGTGTTCTTGGTCTCTGTTTTGGATATGCATTATTTGCAAATATTGTAGGATTATCTGTAGCAATTGGGGCATTTTTGGCAGGTGTGCTTGTTGCTGAATCTAAATCATCTGAAGTTTCAAAAATTCTTTCAAGTCCAATCAAAGATATGTTTGTAGCCATATTCTTTATCTCGGTTGGTGCACTGATGGATGTATCCCAGCTTGAAAATTATATTGTTATAGCTATTATTTTGATTGCAGTTTCTATTGGCATGAAGTTTGGAGGTAACATGCTTGGAAATGTCATATTTAGACAAAAACGTGGCAAAGCACTCCGTTCTGCATTTTCCTTAGCTGCACCCAGAGGTGAATTCTCAATTGTAATTGTAAAGGTTGGAGTAGATATGGGTGCAGTTAGTGCCTTCTTGTTCCCTTTGATGGGTATGATTTCTATAATTACCGCAATTATTACTCCCTTTTTGATGAAAGCTGGTGATAAAATAATTCCTGCAGTAGAAAAGAAAGAAGATGCCTGATGAATTAAAGAGACTGTTAGACCAAGTCCATGATGGAATTACCACTTTTGATTTTGATGGTAAAAAAACTCCCTGTATTATTATTAAAGAGAAAAAATATGATGAGATACTCTCAAAAGTTGCTGGACAACCTTTATCGATTAACACTGATCTAAATATTCTACAAGATGGGCTAGGAAATGTTTTTGTTGAAGTCGTTTTTACATTTTCAAAAGGAAATATCGTTGAAAAATTTTTAGTCAATGCAAAATCTGATCTTTCATTTTTTGAATCTCTTGCAAAAACATCTATGCTTGCACTCTCTTCTCCACACTCTCATTATGGAAAAGATAATGTGTTTATGATTCAATTACCTCGTCCAGAAAAAGCTCATGATGCACTCGAAATTATTCATAATGGATTAGCAAAGAAATCAAAGATAAATGGTGCAGTTACCGGGATTTGAACCCGGGTCACTAACTTGGCAAGCTAGAATATTAACCAAACTGTACTATAACTGCAACAATCCTAGAGGCTAAATTTGGATATTAAACTGTTTTTAACTATTTCATGCAAGATACATTATGGATAAAATTCTTCTAAAGAAGATGGAGCAAAAAATTCAAGAAACAATTTCAAACAAGGATGGAATCAAACAATTAATTCAATCTCTTTCAAACATTGACGATTCAAAATCATTTGCTTTAGGTATTGCAGTAGGCAGAATTTACAACTCCTTTTATTATCAATCTAAAAGAATTCTTAATCGAGAACCCACTAAAGAAGAATTCAAAGAATTTTTAGAAATTATTAAAACCAAGAAATCTAATTTAGAAAATTTACGGTGATGATTTGTTCCAATCAAACACTTTGATTGATGGTGTACCTGGTAATTTTACACATGCTCCTTTGAGCGCTTTCTTCGCTGCCTCTAAATGATCACTACCATTAACAAATAATTCCATTATGCATTGACCTTGTCTAACTCTTGCACCTAAACTTGTGGCTTTACCCCATGATCTTCTCATTCCTTCCGAAATTCTATCTGCACCTGCAGTTGCAATCTGTTTGTTTTCTCTTAGAAGATTATGTGGATAAATTCTAAGTCTGGAATAATAGCCTGTTTCTCCAGTTGTTTTCTCTAATGTCTTGTTTGCTGCTAATCTCATTGATTCGATTGCCATGTGTCTGATCTGAAGTTTTTCATTGAGACTTAATTGTACACAATATTGGTATGTTCCTCTTTTACCCCCTTGAAATTTTGCAATTTTTATCTGTGGCTTACCTTTAATGTACTCTTTTCTGGTAAAAATTTGTCCATGTCCTAGTCTGTAATTGGCACCATGCATGTTATCCTCAAACCAAAATGCCCATATTTTAACGGTTGACCAGACATCTGCCCAATCTTTCTAATGCTTATATGGAAATCCTTTGGCTTTCTCTTCATCATGGAAGAAACTCCTTTGGTTACAGGTGAGATGATTTCAGGCCAAACTTGTATCTCTGATAAGAACATGATTCATGAACTTGAACAAAAGGGATATGGAGAAATTGAAGAAGAAAAATTATTCCTAAAACAATTTGAAACTCTTTACTTGCTATACGCTAAAAGGCTAATTCTAAAGAAAAGAAAAAAACAGATTGATTTTAATTCTTTCCTGAATCTTTCTCAAAAACTAGAACCTGAGATTCTAACCAAATTTTTGATATATCGCGATCTTCGAAATCGCGGTTATGTTGTAAAGGATGGATTCGGTTTTGGTTCTGACTTTAGAGTTTATGAAAGAGGACACTTTGGCCAAAAGGGAGCGAAATTTCTAATCTTCGGTCTTAATGAAGGACAACAAGAAAAGATTGGCACTCTTCAGAAAAAGATTGAAGCGATTACTCAGATGGGAAAAGAACCAATCATTGCAGTCATTGAACGTCGTGGTGAAGTTATCTACTATAAAATCAACAGAATGTATTTCTATGAAAACAAAGCTAGATTAGAAGAGTCATTTCAGTTTTAAGATTGTAATACCCACTCCGATGAATATTTTAAAAGATTGTTTTTTATTGCATACATAAAATCATAAACTTCCACATATTTTGTCTTGTTCTCCCACAAATCCTCAAAATCTTTCACCTTTCTTTCAACCCTTGATTTGTCATTCCATGACGTAAACACATCTACGGATTCAAAATCTATTGTTTGAGTGGAGAATGATTCACTAGAGGTACCAGTAAATGCAACCACCTGATCATCCTCATCTCTGAATATTCCGATTCTCTCTGAGAATGAATTTGCAACTTCTTCTGAATTTGGGATTGCAATCTTTAGTTCAATTTGACCATTATCAAAAAATCTTGCAATTTTTTCAATTTTGGTGTGTTTGATTTGTTTTCCTTCAAACGATTTCGTATGTTTTTCATCAAAGAGTTTTGTAAATAGGTTAAGATCTGCCGCTTTAAATCTATGTCCTGTGATAATTCTTAATTTTGCCTTACCCACAACAAAATTATCAAATGCCATAGATATTGTGACTAACGTCTGAATCGACAAAAAGTCAACACATCTATCATATTCTATGCAATTACTTAGGCAAGGAAAGAAAAATTCCGATGCAATGTCATTTCTGTCTGAACGATATTCTTCTTGGAGTACAAGTTCTCTTAGACCCAACAATAATGAACCTTGATTTTGTTATTTAAAGAAACATTTATGAAATTTCATTTTTGATCTAAAATGCTCCCATCGGGATTTGAACCCGAGTCTTTGGCTTGAGAAGCCAAAATGCTTAACCGGACTACACTATAGGAGCTTGATAAAAAACAATCTCAATCTCAATTTAAAGGAAATGTTTTGACTTTACATGAATTTGTAAAATTTT
>Ga0209997_10000338_pt1 | contig 15437 bp, 15 predicted proteins | sample CR04metaG_FD_182079 | JGI IMG/M metagenome (GOLD analysis project Ga0209997, IMG submission 182079) | Deep subsurface microbial communities from Mariana Trench to uncover new lineages of life (NeLLi) - CR04 metaG (SPAdes) (version 2) | ecosystem: Environmental > Aquatic > Marine > Ocean trench...
ATTCCCGGTGTTCCGGCCGTATGGCGTCCCTGTCGGGGCCGATCTCGGTGAGCGCGGCCCGCCCGTGCACGCACCCCGCGCCTTCGGGAAGGCAGAAAGCCACGCTCCGGGTCGGGCCGTCGCCGTGCCCGCCCGGGGACTCGCAGGCGACGACACGGACGCCGTTTTTCAGGCCGATGCGCAAGGCGCCGCGGGCGGTCGCGACCCGGCCGCCGGCGTCCGTCCGGGCAATCTCGGCGGGCTCGTCGGCGTCGCGGGAGAATTCGGCCAGGGCGCCGAAGGTGCCGATGCTCCAGCCGCTGTCCGGGGTCAGCAGATGGGTGTGTACGACCGAGACCGCACCTTCGGGCCCCCGACCGTCCGCTTCCATATTCCGTCCCTCCCCGGCCAATGCGCCGGCCCCGTGCGCCCGGCGGGCCTCAGGACCGCTTGCGCGCCGCCACCGCGTCGGCGACCATGCACAGGATCTCGAACATCAGGCTGGCCCCGACCAGGGCGGTATTGCCGCTGGGGTCGAAGGGCGGCGATACCTCGACCACGTCGCCGCCGACCAGGTTCAGTCCCCTGAGGCCGCGGATCATCATCTGCGCCTCGAAGGTGGTCAGGCCGCCGATCTCGGGTGTGCCGGTGCCCGGGGCGAAGGCGGGATCGAGGCCGTCCACGTCGAAGGTGATGTAGGTGGGGCCGTCTCCGGCGACGCGGCGGGCCTCCTCGATCACCCCCTTGACGCCGATCTCGTGGAATTCCTCCATGGTGACCACCCGCATGCCCGAATCGTGGCTGAACTTCCACACGTCCGGGTCGTTGACGGCGCCGCGGATGCCGATCTGGATGGTGCGCTTGGGGTCGAGCAGGCCCTCCTCGACGGCGCGGCGGAAGGGGGCCCCGTGGTGGAACCTGGACCCCAGGTAATCGTCGCCGGTGTCGCAGTGGGCGTCGAAGTGGACCATGCCCACCGGGCGGTCCCGCGCGATGCCGCGGAAAACGGGCAGGGTGATGGAATGGTCCCCGCCCGCCGAAACCGGCACCACGCCGGCGTCGTGAACCCGCTTGAAGAAGACCGCGATCTCCTCCAGCCCGCCCTCCAGATCAAACGGCCGCTGCACCCAGGCATCGCCGATGTCGGCGACGCGGCAGATGTCGAACGGCGCGATTCCGGTGGCCTGGTGGACCTTGCGCAACAGGGTCGACTGGTTGCGGATTTCGCGCGGGCCGTGGCGGGCTCCGGGCCGGTTCGTCGTACCGGCGTCGAAGGGAACGCCGATCAGGCCGATGTCGAGGCCGGAAAGATCCTCGGTGTACGGCGTGCGCATGAACGTGGATATGCCCGTATAGCGCGGCCGCACCATGGGATCGGCGAATTCCGGGGTGTCCGACATCCGTTGTCCTCCTGCCGGCGCCGGCGGTTGGGGCCGGGACGGAAGTATACGCCCTTTTCCGGCACGCCCGAAAGACCGCCCTCCGGTATCGCGGCCAGACGGCGAGGCGCGACAGCCGTCCAACGGGCAGGTCACGACGTTGGACGGCGCATAAAAAACACAATAATTTTGTTGTATATATTATTATACAAAATATCTTGACCTATTAAAAATTTACTACATGATTATCGTTGGAGATAGGCTCCTGTGTGTCGATGCCTTGTCGGCACGGGCGCCGCCCTCGGGAAGGGTATCGGGTATGCACCACCTGCCCATCTGGCTGACGGTGAAATCGCGGAGCGTGCTTGTGGTCGGCGGAACGTCGCCGGCCGCGAGCAAGGTACGCCTGGTGCGCAAGGCCGAGGCCGACGTCACCGTCGTCGCGCCCCGGGCGGACGGCGAAATTGCCGCGTTCGCCGGCCGCGGCGAAATCACGTTGATCCGGCGGGACTTTCTGCCCGGCGACGTGAAGGGCCGGGCCGTGGTGTACAGCGCCACCGGCGTTGACGCCGTCGACCGGCGTGTCGCGGCGGCGGCCCGCGCCGCCGGCGTGCCGGTCAACGTGGTCGACCGGCCCGACCTGTCGAGCTTCATCATGCCGGCCATCGTCGACCGCAGCCCCGTGGTCATCGGCATCTCCAGCGCCGGCACGGCGCCGGTCCTGGCGCGCCAGGTGCGGGCGCGGATCGAGAGCATTTTGCCCGACGGCCTGGGGCGGCTCGCCGGTTTCGCCGACAGCTTCCGGGGCGCGGTCAAGGCCACCATCGGGGACGCCCCGGCGCGGCGCCGCTTTTGGGAGCGCTTCTTCGACGGGCCCGTGGCGCGGGCGGTGCTGCGCGGCGACGTGCACAAGGCGCGCGAGCGGATGGTGGCGCTGATCAACGGACCCGAGGCGGCCCGCCGGCCCGACGGCGCCGTCTCCATCGTCGGCGCCGGTCCAGGTAATGCGGACCTGCTCACCCTGCGCGCGTTGCGCTTGTTGCAGGAGGCGGACGTGGTCGTCTACGACCGCCTCGTCGGGCCGGACATCCTGGACTACGCACGGCGCGACGCGGAGCGCATCTTTGTGGGTAAAAGCAAGGGCCGCCACACCCGCTCCCAGGCCGAGATCAACGCCCTGTTGACGGCGCGGGCGAAGGCCGGCCAGCGGGTGGTCCGGCTCAAGGGCGGGGATCCGTACATCTTCGGCCGCGGCGGCGAGGAGATGGTCTACTTGCGCCGCGCCGGCGTTCCCGTGGAGGTCGTGCCCGGCATCACCGCGGCCGCCGGTTGCGGCGCCTCCGCCGGCATTCCCCTGACCCACCGCGATTATGTTTCCGCCGTCACCTTCGTCACCGGGCACGCCACGTCGGGCGAGCCCGATCTCGACTGGGCGGCGCTGGCCACTGGCCGGCACACCCTGGTCGTGTACATGGGCGTGTCCACCGCCGGCACGGTGGCGCGCCGCCTGATCGAACACGGCATGGACCCGGCCACGCCCGCCGCCATCGTCGAGAACGGCACGCGGGCGGACGAAGTCGTGGTCGTCGGCACGGTGGCGGAGCTGGAGCGCATGGTGGCCGCCAACCGGATCGTCGGCCCCGCCGTGATCATCGTCGGCGACGTGGTGCGCCTGGCGGGCGAAGAGGCGCTGCCGGCGCTGGCGCGCGCGGCCGCCGTTTGAGGATGGAGAAGACGGTGGCGCTGCAGGTGGTGACCGCGAACAGGATCGGCGACGGTACGGTCGTTTACCTGACCCGGGTCGGCGGCTGGTCCGAGCGGATCACCGACGGCGAAGTGAGCCGGAGCGACGAGGAAAGAGACACCCTCATGGCCGTCGCCCAGGCGACGGCGGAGATACCGGAGGTGGTCGAGCCATACCTCATCGACGTCGTCGAGGAGGCCGGGGTCATCCGGCCGGTGCGCTACCGCGAGGCGATCCGGGCCCAGGGGCCGCCGGTCCATCCCGCGTTCGGCCAACAGGCGGAAGAGGGATAGCTCGGGCCATGTACCGCTACGACGAATACGACCAAACCCTGGTCGACGAGCGGGTCCGGCAGTTCCGCGGCCAGGTCGCGCGCCGGCTTGCCGGGGAGTTGACGGAGGACGAGTTCAAGCCGCTCCGTCTCATGAACGGGCTCTATCTGCAGCTCCATGCCTACATGCTGCGGGTGGCGATCCCGTACGGCCTGCTGTCTGCGGTGCAGATGCGCAAGCTCGCCCATATCGCCCGGCGCTACGACAGGGGCTACGGCCATTTCACCACGCGCCAGAACATCCAGTACAACTGGCCCAAGCTGGAGGACACGCCCGATATCCTGGCCGCGCTGGCGAGCGTCGAGATGCACGCCATCCAGACCAGCGGCAACAGCTTCCGCAACACCACCACCGACCAGTACGCCGGCGTCGCCGCCGACGAGATCGAGGACCCGCGCGTCTACTGCGAGATCATCCGCCAGTGGTCGACGCTGCACCCCGAATTCTCGTTCCTGCCGCGCAAGTTCAAGATCGCGGTCACCGGCGCGCCCAACGACCGCGCGGCGGTGCGCCTGCACGACATCGGCCTCATCATGCGCCGCGGGGACGCGGGCGAGACCGGTTTCGAGGTCATCGTCGGCGGCGGCCAGGGGCGCACCCCGTTCGTCGGCCCGACGATCCGCGAGTTCCTGCCCAAGAAACACCTGCTGTCCTATCTGGAAGCGATCATGCGCGTCTATAACCAGCTCGGGCGGCGGGACAACCTGTTCAAGGCGCGCATCAAGATCCTGGTGCACGAGGTGGGCGCCGAGAAGATTACCGAAATGGTCGAGGAGGAGTGGCGGCACATCAAGGACGGCGCGCTGGATCTGCCCAAGGAAGAGGTCGAACGCATCCGCGCCCACTTCGCGCCGCCGCCTTACGAAACCCTGGCCGCGGCCCAGCCCGCGTTCGAGGAGAAGAAGCGCGCCGACGGGGCGTTCGCTACCTGGGCGGACACCAACGTCGCCGCTCACAAGGTGCCGGGCTATGCCATCGTGAACCTGTCCCTGAAGCCCGTGGGCGGCATCCCGGGCGACGCCACGGCCGACCAGATGGACGCCGTCGCCGACCTGGCCGAGCATTACAGCTTCGGTGAAATCCGCGTCACCCACGAACAGAACCTGGTGCTCGGCGACGTCAGGCGGACCGACCTCCATGCCCTGTGGCGCAAGCTGCGGGACATCGGGATGGCGACGCCCAACCTGGGGCTTATCTCCGACATCATCGCCTGTCCGGGGCTGGATTACTGCGGCCTCGCCAATGCCCGGTCGATCCCGGTCGCCCAGCGCATCAGCAACCGGTTCGCGGACCTCAAGCGCCAGCACGACATCGGCGAACTGAAGATCAAGATCTCGGGCTGCATCAACGCCTGCGGGCACCACCACGTGGGCCACATCGGCATCCTCGGCCTCGACCGCAAGGGCGAGGAGTACTACCAGATCACCCTCGGCGGCAGCGCCGACCAGGACGCCGCCATCGGCAAGATCGTCGGCCCCGCGTTTTCCAGCGAGGCCGTGGTCGACGCGGTGGAAACGGTGGTCAACACGTATGTGGAGCTGCGCCAAAACGGCGAGCGGTTCATCGACACCTACCGCCGCGTCGGCAAGGAGCCGTTCAAGGAGAGGCTCTATGCCGCTGCTTAGGGACGGCGCCCTGGTGGACGACCCGTGGGTGACCGTCGACGACGGGACCCAGTTGCCCATGGACGGCCCGGCCATCGTCAGCCTCGAGCGCTGGCAGGCGCACCGGGACGAGCTTCTCGGGCGCAACGCGCCGCTCGGCATCCGGCTGAAAAGCGACCAGCCGCCGGCCCTCATCGCCGACGACCTGGACCGCTTCGCCGTGGTCGCGCTGGAGTTCCCGGTGTTCAGGGACGGGCGGGCGTACTCGTACGCGCGGCTGCTCAGGGAGCGGTACGGGTATCGGGGCGAGGTGCGCGCCGTCGGCGAAGTGTTGCGGGACCAGTTCCTGTTCATGCTCCGCTGCGGGTTCGACGCCCTCGAGGTGAGGGACGAAAAGGCGGTGGACCAGTGGCGCGAGGCGGTGTCGGAGATCAGCGTCGTCTACCAGCCCGCCGCCGACAGCCAAACGCCGGTCTGGGCGCTGCGCCACCGCCGGTCCGCCGCCGAGTGAGCGGCCCTAAGCCGAGCCCGGCCCACGGCCCGCTCACGCCCCCATCGCGGCATATGACAGTCCCCTGACGGCCTGATAGAGTGCGCGCCTGGACCAGGGGCAGGGGAGGGAGCCGTGATCGTCGAACAAGTCTGGACCGGGAACGCCTACCGCAACTTCAACTACCTGATCGCCTGCCCGGAAACCGGCGAGGCGCTGGCCATCGATCCCCTCGATCACGGGAAATGCCTGGCCGCCGCCAAGCGGCACGGGTGGGACATCACCCAGGTGCTGAACACCCACGAGCACGGCGACCACATCGGCGGCAACCGGGCGGTGATCGCCGCCACGGGCGCCTCGCTGCTGGCCCACGAGAACGCGAAAGACAAGATCCCCGGCATCGACCGGGGCTTAAGCGCCGGCGACACGATCACCGTCGGCAAGACGGTGGAACTGGAGGTCCTGGACACGCCGGGACACACCATGAGCCACGTCTGCCTGGTGTCCCATACCGACCAGCCGGCCCTGTTCTGCGGCGACACCCTGTTCAACGCCGGGGCCGGCAACTGCCACAGCGGCGGCCACCCGAGCGCGCTCTACGACACCTTTGCCACCCAGCTTGCCGGGCTCCCGGACGAGACGCTCATCTACCCGGGCCACGACTACATCGCCAACAACCTGCGCTTCACCCTCGACCGCGAGCCCGACAACGGGCGCGCGGCGGCGCTGCTCGAAGACGTCGCCGACCAGGACACCGACCAGGCCCTGGTCTCGACGCTCGGCCTCGAGAAGGAGATCAACACGTTCTTCAGGCTGCACAGCCCGACGGTGATCAAGGTGCTGCGCCAGGCCTTTCCCGACCTGCCGGACAAACCGGACCCGGAGACCGTGTTCCTCAAGCTGCGCGAACTGAGGAACGACTGGTAACGCCGGTAACGGCAGGCGTGACCGTGTGATCCGGTGCGACGAGGGAAACCGCCCTGCGCCCGCCCTGCAATACGGCATTTCAAAAATCTTGAGTCTTCGTCGCGGACCCTGTGTTCCGACGAGCTCAATAGGAGAATCTCAACCCCGTGCCTGTCGCAGGGTGAGGTGCCCCCGGCTATCCTGCAATCCCGTAAAACGTCACGAAATTCGAATTTTTTCCGTGGCGGTGAACGTGGGGATCACTGGGCCCGCCGTTCCTCCGGGCTCCGCCGGTCCGATTGCACGCGCCTGTCCGGAACGCCGCGCCGTTCCCCCTGGAAGCGCTTTTCCACGTCCGTCCACGCCGGCGATGCCGCCGTCGACCGCCGCCTGTCCACCCCCGACCTGATTTCCAGGCCCAGCCGTCTGTCCGGGGTCGACCGTCTTTCCCGGCCCCAACGCCGTCCGACTTCGGCGCGCCGGTCCCCGCCGGCCCGTCTGTCCTCGCCGGCTTGTGGCGCCTCGTCCTGCCGCCGCTCCTGGTAACCCCTTTTGTCTCTCACCATCGGGGATTCCTCCCGGATTTCGGTGTTAACGGTTTCCAGGTTCTTCAATAAAGGATACAACTTTTCACAAGCCGAACACACGTATGTTTTAGGGCCGCAATCGTCGCCCACGTCGATTGCAGCCCCCGTGGTGTCCAAAGGCGCGGTGACAGGGAACCAAGGTGTCCGGGCAAATGAAGGAAGGGTCCCCTGCGGGCCGCGACCAATCCTCCGGTCAACCCCAGCTTCGCGACGTCTCCGACGAGGCGCTGAGCCGTATTCTCGCCTTTCATCGGAAGTGGCTGGAATCGGAAGGCAAGGAAAGCACCAGGGCCAACCTGACCCGCGCCAGGCTGCGCAAGGCCGACCTCCGTGTCGCCAAACTGCGCGAAGCCGACATGCGCCGGGCCTACCTGCGCGTCGCCAGACTCCAGGGAGCCGACCTGCGCGCCGCCAAACTCCAGGAGGCCGACCTGCGCCTCGCCACGCTCCAGGGGGCCGACCTGCGCGGTGCCAATTTGCAGAAGGCCGACCTGCGCGTCGCCCAATTGCAAAAGGCCGACATGCGCAAGGCCGACCTGGGGGACGCCAATCTCATCCAGGCCGATCTCCGGGAAGCCAACCTGCAGGAGGCCGTGCTCGTGCGCGCCAACCTCCAGGGCGCCGACCTGCGCGGCGCCAATCTGCAGAAGGCCGACCTGGGCGGCGCCAGTCTGCGCGCGGCGGACCTGCGCAAGGCGGATTTCCACGAGGCCAAACTGGTCCGGGCCGACCTTCGGGGGGCGAAACTCCAGAAGGCTTTCCTGCTTGGCGCCGACCTACACGAAGCCAACATGCACGCCGCCGATCTGGACCAGGCGGATCTGCGCGTCGCCAATCTCCAGGGTGCCGACCTGGGCGGCGCCAACCTCCGCAAGGCCGACCTCAGGGTGGCCAAGCTTCCGGCCGCCGACCTGGCCGGCGCCAACCTCCAGGGCGCCTTGCTGCGCGCCGCCAACCTGGAGAAAGCCGACCTTGGGGGGGCCAAGCTCCACGGCGCCAATCTCCAGGGCGCCGATCTGCGCGGCGCCAACCTGCAGGGGGCCTTCCTTCAGGGGGCCGACCTGTGGGGCGCCTACGTCCAGGACGCCAACCTGTGGGGAGCGCACCTTCAGGGGGCCAACCTGCGCAAGGCGGTTTTCCAGGGTGCCAACCTCATCCAGGCCGATCTCCACGGCGCCAACCTTCAGGGCACGGACCTGCGCGTGGCCAGACTCCAGGGCGCACGTCTCTGCGTCACCCAGCTCCAGGGGGCCAACATGCGTGCCGCGAAACTGCAGAGAGCCGACCTTACCGACGCCAAGCTCCAGGGGGCGAACCTGAGGGGCGCCAACCTGCAGGGCGCCAATCTCAAGGGCGCCAACCTGCAGGGCGCCAACCTCAAGGGCGCCGACCTTCGCGAGGCCGTCCTGCACGGCGCCGACTTGCGGGACGCCAAGAACCTGACCCAGGTCCAGCTTGACAAGGCGTCCATGGACCGCGCCACCCGGCTGCCCGACGGCCTGACCCTCGATCCGGGCCCGGAATAGGCCCGAAGGCCGGAACCACCGGGTTGTTTCGACTTGAGAAGCCCATGACCGCGGGCCGCCCGCCGCGCCCGGTGGCGGTGCATCCGAATATCGCACCCTCCCACGGCGCAAATCCGCTTGACATATCGCGGTTGCCCCTCATTTCTAATGGTGACCAAAATGGTCATGATTATGGGTGGGAGGCCGGTTTCGTGAGGTTGAGCACCAGGGGACGGTATGCGGTGATGGCAATGGCGGACCTGGCCGGCCATGGCGGCGGCTTGCCCAAGGCGCTGGCGGACATCGCGCAGCGCCAGGTGATCTCTCTGTCGTACCTTGAGCAGATTTTCGCGCAGTTGAGGCGAAACGGTCTGGTCAAGAGCGTGCGCGGCCCGGGTGGCGGATACCTTCTCGCCCGCCCGCCCGCCGAAACGGCCATAGCCGACATCATGATGGCGGTGAACGAGCCGGCCCGCAAACCGCGCCCGGTTGCGGCTCGCCCCGGCGCGGGCGCCGGCTCCGTGACGGAGTACCTTTGGGAAGAGGTCGACAACCGGATATACTTGTTTCTGAACTCCGTGACCCTGGCGGACGTCTGCGAAAAGCGCGTTCTCGGGCTTAGCGGGATGATGCACCAGAAGGCCGCCGATGCGCCGGCGGCCCATTTGCCGGTTGGGAATCCCGGAGTGGGCGGCGGCGTGGAGCATAAGCCGCGGGCGCGGGCACGGAGATGAGGGCTGCGATCGTTCCGGGCGCCCCCTTGGCCCCGGTTGACGGTCGCCGGGCCCATTGGGAAAGGACAGTGGTTCCATGATCAGGTTAAGCAGGCTGGCGGATTACAGTGTTGTTCTGATGACCTATCTGGCAAGCCATGCCGAGCGGCCGCAAAGCGCCCTCGATCTGACATTTGCCAGCGGGTTGCCGGGACCGACCGTGGGCAAGCTGTTGAACATGCTGGCGCGGGCCGGTCTGCTGACGTCCTATCGCGGCGTCGGCGGAGGATACGCGCTCACCCGCACGCCCGAGGACATCTCGGTGTCCGAGGTCATCCACGCCGTGGACGGGCCGATCGCGTTGACCGAATGCATCCACGATGCGTCCGGCGAATGCGATCTCGAGGCGTCGTGTCCGGCCCGCGGCAGTTGGCAGGTGATCAACGATGTGGTGAGGAGGGCGCTGAGCAGCGTTTCCCTTGCCGACGTGCTCATCGCCGCGCCCGTTGCCAACCAAGGCGGAGCGTTTGCCGCCATGGGCAATACCGCGGAGCTTTCGGTGAAGGGAAACTGACATGGCCGTGGGTTCCGATACCGCCAAGACCATCGAGTCCGCGACCGGCGGGGACTACAAGTACGGTTTCGTCACCGAAATCGACATGGACTTTGCGCCGCGCGGCCTCAACGAGGACATCGTCCGCTTCATCTCGGCGAAAAAGAACGAGCCCGATTGGTTGCTCGAGTGGCGGCTGAAGTCCTATCGCCGCTGGCTCACCATGACGGAGCCCAGGTGGGCGCGGGTCCGGTATGCCACCATCGACTATCAGGACTCGTACTACTACGCGGCGCCGAAGCCCAAGGAGCTGCTGAACAGCCTGGACGAGGTCGATCCCGAATTGTTGCGCACCTATGAAAAGCTCGGCATTCCCCTCGATGAGCAGAAACAACTCGCCGGTGTGGCGGTGGACGCCGTCTTCGACAGCGTTTCGGTGGCCACCACCTACAAGGAGAAGCTTGCCGAGGAGGGGATCGTCTTTTGCTCCTTCTCCGAAGCCGTACAGACCCACCCCGAACTGGTGCGCAGGTACCTGGGCTCGGTTGTTCCGTATTCGGACAACTTTTACGCCACGCTGAATTCGGCGGTCTTCAGCGACGGCAGTTTCGTCTATATCCCCCGGGGCGTGCGCTGCCCCATGGAACTGTCCACGTACTTCCGCATAAACGCCGAGAACACCGGGCAGTTCGAACGCACGCTGATCATCGCCGATGCGGGCAGCTACGTCAGCTACCTGGAAGGCTGCACGGCCCCCATGCGCGATGAGAACCAGCTCCACGCGGCGGTGGTGGAGCTCGTCGCGCTCGACGACGCCCAGATCAAATACTCGACGGTCCAGAACTGGTATCCCGGCGACAAGGACGGCAAGGGCGGCATTTTCAATTTCGTCACCAAGCGCGGTGCCTGCCGGGGCGTGAACTCGAAGATCTCGTGGACGCAGATCGAGACCGGCTCGGCGATCACCTGGAAGTACCCGAGCTGTATCCTCCAGGGCGACAACTCGGTGGGCGAGTTCTACTCGGTCGCCGTCACCAACAACCATCAGCAGGCCGATACGGGCACCAAGATGATCCATATCGGCAAGAACACCCGCAGCACGATCATCACCAAGGGCATTTCCGCCGGCAAGGGCCAGAACACCTACAGGGGCCAGGTGAAAATCCTGCCGGGGGCGGCGGGGGCGCGCAATTATACCCAGTGCGACGCCCTGCTCATCGGCGACGAGTGCGGCGGCCACACCATTCCCTACATCGAGGTCCGCAACCCCACCGCCCACGTGGAACACGAGGCGACCACGTCGAAGATCAGCGACGACCAGCTGTTCTATTGCATGCAGCGCGGCCTGTCGGCGGAGGACGCCATATCGATGATCGTCAACGGGTTCTGCAAACAGGTTCTCATGGAACTGCCCATGGAATTCGCGGTCGAGGCGCAGAAGCTCCTGGATATCAGCCTCGAAGGCAGTGTCGGGTGAGCCCCGGCACCGAAACGGAGACACCGGACGTGGCAAAAAAGACACCCTTGCTGGAGATAAAAGACCTGCACGTGAAGGTCGAGGGCAAGAACATCCTCCGCGGCATCGATCTCACGGTCAAGGCGGGAGAGGTGCACGCGGTCATGGGCCCCAACGGGTCGGGCAAGAGCACGCTGGCGCATGTGCTGGCCGGCCGTGAAGGGTACGAGGTGATCAAGGGCGGCGTCCGCTTCGCGGGAAGCGATCTTCTTGACATGGCGCCCGAGGAACGGGCCCGCGAAGGCTTGTTTCTGGCCTTCCAGTATCCGGTCGAGATACCGGGCGTGGGCGGCATGAACTTCCTCAAATCGGCCTTGAACGTGGTGCGCAAGCATCGCGGGCTGCCGGAACTCGACGCCATGGATTTCCTCACCCTGGCGCGCGAGAAGATGCGGCTTCTCGAGATCGACGAGAAGCTCATCCAGCGCGCCGTGAATGTCGGCTTCTCGGGCGGCGAGAAGAAGCGCAACGAGGTCTTCCAGATGGCGATGCTCGAGCCCAAGCTGGCGGTGCTGGACGAGACCGATTCGGGGCTCGATATCGACGCCCTCAAGACCGTCGCCAACGGCGTCAATTCCATGCGCAGCCCGGACCGGGCGATCATCCTCATCACCCATTACCAGCGCCTGCTCGATTACGTGGTCCCCGACAAGGTGCACGTCCTGGCACACGGCCGCATCGCCAAGTCCGGCGGCAGGAAATTGGCGCTGGAACTGGAAAAGAAGGGCTACGGGGCGTTCGGCCAGTCCGATGCGAGCGTCGCCGCCTGAGCCGTCCCCTTAGCTTTGCAAACCATGAGGCCGTCCCGTCAATGAGACGCGAACATCCATTAAGCGCGCCGTATGTCGCCCAGTTTACCGAGGCGCGGGCAACTTTGCCCGGGCACGGCCTTGCGTGGCTGAGCGGCCTGCGCGACAAGGCGATCGAGCGCTTCTCGTCCCTGGATTTCCCGACGCCCAAGGTGGAGGAATGGAAATTCACCAACCTGGCGCCGCTGACGAAAACGGTCTTCGGCCCCGGTCCCGCAAAGGCCGACGAGGATGCCGGGGACGCGGTTCAGGGATTTCTCATGGAGGAGACGCCCTGTCATCTCCTGGTCTTCGTGGACGGCCGCTACCGGCCGCGGCTTTCGGCCCTTGGCGATCTGCCGGCGGGGGCCGAGGTCACCACCCTTGCCGCCGCCCTCAAAGCCCGTCCGGACATGCTGGAAAGCCACCTGAGCGGCGGCACGGACATCGGCGAAAAACCGTTCGTGGCGCTCAACACCGCCTTCATGGCCGACGGCGCGGTGCTCACCCTCGAGCCCGGCGTCGCCCTGGAGCGGCCGGTTCATTTCCTGTACATGGCGAGCGCGCACGAGGCGCCGGTGGTCACCCACCCGCGCACCCTCGTCCTCGCCGGCCGGGGAAGCGCGGCGACGGTGCTAGAAAGCTATATCGGGACGGGGTCCCAGACGTACTGGACCAATGCGGTAACCGACGTGGTGGTGGACGAGGGCGCCGCCCTCAAGCACTACCGGCTTCAGGCCGAAGGCGCCAAGGCCTTTCACATCGCCACCACCGAGGTCCGCCTGGCCAGGGACAGCAGGTACGAGAGTTTCGTCCTTGCGGTGGGCGGGCGTCTGGCGCGCAACGAGATCGCGGCGGCGCTCAACGGCACGAACATCGACTGCCGTCTCAGCGGCGCCTATCTGGCGCGCGACCGGCAGCACATCGACAACACAACGTTTATCGATCACGCGCAGCCGGAAAGCCACAGCCGCCAAGTGTACAAGGGCGTGCTCGACGGCAAGGCCCATGCCGTGTTCCAGGGCAAGATCGTCGTCCGCCCCCAGGCCCAGAAGACCGACGCCCACCAGCTCAACAAGAACCTGCTCCTGTCCGAGACCTCCCGCGTCGACACCAAGCCCGAGCTGGAGATCCACGCCGACGACGTGAAATGCTCCCACGGCGCCAGCGTCGGCGAGCTCGACGCCGAGGCGCTGTTTTATATGCGGGCGCGCGGCATCGACGCCCGGCACGCCCGCAACCTGCTGATCGAAGCCTTCGTCGGCGAGACCTTCGAGCACATCTCGTTCCCGCCGGTGCGGGCCCATCTCGAGCGCATGGCGTCGTCGTGGCTGCCGTCGCGCCACCAAGGCGGCGCGCCATGACCACGGCCGCCGGCATACGCCGCCAAGTGCAGCGGGATTCGGACCACCTGGCGTTCGACGTGCGACGGGTGCGCGGGGATTTCCCCATCCTCAAACAGCGGGTCAACGGCCGGCCCCTGGTCTTTCTCGACAGCGCCGCCAGCGCCCAGAAGCCGCGCGCCGTGATCCGCGCCGTCCAGCGGTGCTATGAACGGGAGTACGCCAACATCCACCGCGGCGTGTACTTCCTGAGCGAACGGGCCACCGAGCTGTTCGAAGGGGCGCGGGTCAAGGTCCAGCGCTTTCTGGGCGCCCGCGAGGCGCGCGAGATCGTCTTCGTGCGCGGCGCCACCGAGGCCATCAATCTGGTCGCCCAGACCTACGGGCGCAAATTCCTCAACCGCGCCGACGAGGTGGTGATCTCCACGTTGGAGCATCATTCCAACATCGTGCCGTGGCAGATGCTGCGCGACGAAAAGGGCCTGACCCTGCGCATCATCCCCATCGACGATTCGGGCGCCCTGCTGATGGAGGAGTACGAGAAGCTTCTCGGCACGCGGACCAAGCTGGTCGCCGTCACCCATTGTTCGAACGCGCTGGGCACCATTACCCCGGTCAAGGAGATCATCCGCCTCGCCCACGAGAAGGGGATTCCCGTGCTCGTCGACGGCTGCCAGGCGGTTCCCCACATGCCGGTGGACGTGCGCGACCTGGACTGCGACTTCTATGTCTTCTCCGGACACAAGCTGTACGGCCCGTCCGGGATCGGGGTGCTCTACGGCAAGGCGGCGCTGCTCGAGGCCATGCCGCCCTACCAGGGCGGCGGCGACATGATCAGCACGGTCACCTTCGAGAAGACCGAATACAACGTCATCCCCCACAAGTTCGAGGCCGGCACGCCCAATATCGCCGGCGCCATCGGCCTCGGCGCCGCCATCGATTACGTCAGCGGGCTGGGCTTCGACGAGATCGCGGACCACGAACAAGAGCTGCTCGAGTACGCCACCGAGGCCCTTTCGGAAACCAATTCCCTGCGCCTTTTCGGAACCGTCAAGGACAAGGTCTGCATCCTGTCGTTCATCATCGAAGGGGTGCACCCCCACGACATCGGGACGATCCTCGACCACGAAGGGATCGCCATCCGTGCCGGGCATCACTGCGCGCAGCCGCTGATGGACCGCTTCGGCGTCACCGCCACGGCGCGGGCCTCGTTCGGCCTGTACAACACCAGGGAAGACGTCGATGCCCTGGTGGCGGGCGTGCGCAAGGCGGTGGAGTTCTTCGGATGACGTTCGATCTGCGCGAGCTCTACCAGGAGGTCATCCTGGACCATGCCAAGCAGCCGCGGAACTTCGGCCATCCGCCGGCCTGCAACCGCCAGGCGAAGGGGTACAATCCCCTGTGCGGGGACCGCCTGACCGTCTACCTGACCATCGACAATGGCGTGGTGACGGATGCGGCGTTCGAGGGCGCGGGATGCGCCATATCCATGGCCTCGGCGTCGCTGATGACCGAAATGGTGAAAAACAAGACCGAAGCCGAGGCCCACAGCCTGTTCAAGGGGTTCCACGCCATGGTCGCCGGCGACCAGGCCGAAAACGCCGAAAACGCCGGGGACGGCGTGGACCTGGGCAAGCTCGCCGTTTTTTCCGGGGTCCGGGAATATCCCGTGCGCGTAAAATGTGCTACCCTTCCCTGGCATGCGTTCGCCGCCGCGCTCAAGGGAAAGCAGGAGGACGTGACGACCGAGGAGTAACGCGCCAGGCAGGCCGCCACGGCACATGATATGGACAAAAAGGACTCCGCAGACACCATGCCCGATACCGGGGAAACAACCACACGGGCGGCCGGGCCGGCCGGCGAGGCGACGGGCGGCGCGGAAAGCCTGGAGGACCGGGTCCATGCCGCGCTGCGCGGCGTGTACGATCCGGAGATCCCGGTCAACATCCACGATCTCGGGCTCATTTACGACGTCCGCATCGCGGCCGGGGGAAAGGT